>PVMK01123802.1_pt1 | contig 98210 bp, 85 predicted proteins | sample 1853481 | NCBI WGS metagenome assembly PVMK01 (sample SAMN08533507, study PRJNA380276) | Marine sediment metagenome, whole genome shotgun sequencing project.
TTTAAGCTGAGTTTTCACACGGCCTCGGTCGAAAGCGGCCGGTCGGGAAACTCTACAATTCAAAGAAATCTTTTAGTTCCATCCACAGATCAACATCTGTTATTGCCCCCTCAATCAACTTTTCCCTTTCTCCAAACTTCAACAGGTAGCCGCATTTATCGTCTTTTTCCTGTTCCCATGAAATACCGGAATCACTCAGATTCTTCTTGATATTGTTAACAGATCGGATTATATCTTGGTTGGCCTCCCCATCTGCAAAGGGGAATAATGTTAAAGACTTGTCTCTAGTAGCATGACCTATTAGACTAGCCAATCGATAACCAGCCAATGCAATTTGCTTTCAACAGTTTGAGAAAGTTGGGTAAGGGAATCCTACTTAGCTTACGTTACATATAAATATTTCCCTAGGTAAAGCTTTGATGTGTTTGAATGTGGTGCTTTAACAGATGCTTCAAACTTTGTAAGTAATCTTGCAACACCTTTTTATCAATTTGTGGATGCCTATCTATAGGGATGGTAATAGGGTTTTCATCCAAGAACCGATACAACTCAGGGAAATCAGTTTCGATCTCCAAGGTTACATTAGTTATATCTTTTAGTAGGCTATGTACTTCATCCATAGTTTCATAATGAATATACGTATCTTTTCTGATAAGCCAGTTACCCCTTTACATGGTGTGGGTTATTTGAAAGTACGTCCATCATAAGCACAAAGTCCTAGTGTTAATTGACAAACAATAGCTCCCTCATACACTCTAGAATATCACCCCTTCTTCCTAAACTCAAAGCGGTAGATACTCCACTCATTCCAAAAGATGAGATACTTGCGACCTTTCAATGTGTGGTACGGCAGCCCGTATTGGCTACAGATCTCTTTTAAACCCCTACAGGGCGTTGCTCTTGTGTGATAACCAGAATGTGACGTTTAGATGCCATTTGCCTTTGTCCCCTATTTCTTCTCTTTATAAATTTTGTCACAACAGATCCCTCGCTCTATTTTAATAAAAAAGCCCCAATTAAGGGGCTTCTATTAATGGAAAGAACGTGATCGGCTGCTAAATTCTTGTGGGTTTGATCTCAACCAGAGCCAAGTTGAAGAACTTATACAGCAATCGCCAATCAACCCGAGCCACATAAAATACGGCCAATTTGATAAGAATGTTATGAGAGATAGTATTGAGTTAAAAAAGCCAATAAACTCAACCTATAACTTGACCTACTATAAAAATAAAAGTACAAACGATTGGCTATCAATTGTTTGTGCTTTGTATTTGTAGCCCCGGCAAGAATCGAACTTGCATCTAAAGTTTAGGAAACTTCTATTCTATCCATTGAACTACGGGGCCGGAAGATCGAAGATCTCAAATCTTAGATCTCAGATCTTAAGGATTGCGAAATTAAGCAATATGGCCTATTAATGAAAAGTTATGTTCGAATTTAGCTTGTGACCTGTGTGACCAGTCCTGCCCACCTGGATTAACAATGTTAACCTACGAATTAGATTATATCTCATTAATTTAGATAGTTGGGATAAATACTGAAGTGCTTTTTGGCCACTTTATCATAAATAACCTCTTTTAGTTCATCAATATTCTGTTTGTTGCGTGCCGAAACAAATACCGTATCTGACTCACTATTCATAAAAGTGGCCTTCAATTGGTCAAGGCCAACGGGCGGGTCCAATTCATATCGTTCCTGGAATTGGCCATCGATCCGGTCAATCTTGTTATAAACCAATACCGTGGGCTTGTCCTCTCCACAGATCTCCAATAATGTCTTATTTACAATCTCTATCTGCTCCTCGAATGAGGGATGACTGAGATCCACTACATGCAACAAAACATCCGATTCCCGTATTTCATCCAGGGTAGATTTGAATGACTCAATCAGGTGATGTGGAAGCTTGCGGATGAACCCTACTGTGTCAGAAATTAGAAAAGGTACTGAGTGAACCACCATCTTTCGAACTGTGGAATCCACGGTGGCGAATAATTTGTCTTCTGCTAGTACATTAGCTTTAGTCAGCAGTCTCATCAACGTACTCTTGCCCACGTTGGTGTACCCTACTAATGCTACCCTTACCATATTTTGTCTGGATTTTCTTTGAGTAGCCTGCTGTTTTTCAATTTTATCCAACTTCTTCCTCAATACATTTATCTGGTTGCGGATAATCCTCCGGTCAGTCTCGATTTCCTTTTCACCTGCGCCACCCCGGGTTCCAGTGCCTCCTCGTTGTCTTTCCAGGTGTGTCCACATGCGGGTCAGCCGGGGCAACAGGTATTGGTACCTGGCCAATTGCACCTGAGTTTTAGCCCTGGAAGTCTGTGCCCTTTTAAGGAAAATGTCAAGAATCAAAAGGCTGCGGTCATAGATCTGACAGTTTAAGATCTTTTCAAGATTGCGTAATTGCGAAGGAGAAAGATCGTCATCAAAAATGACCTTATTGATTTCCTCTGAAACCACCAAGGCCTTTATTTCTTCGAGTTTGCCTTTTCCCACAAATGTACGTACGTCGGGCTTCTCTAGTTTTTGGGTAAATCTGTGCTTAACATCTACTCCTAAAGTGGCTGCTAATAACTCCAGCTCATCCAAATATTCCCGCACGTGTTGTTTGGTTTGCTGGTTATTGACCAGAGCAACCAATACCGCGGTTTCCTTTTGAGTGGCTGTTTCAATAGATTTCTTCAATGTTATGGAAGTGTGGTTATATATTCGATCAGGGCATCCACCTGCATGTTATTAAGCTCATGCTTATAACCTCTCATAATTCCCTTCCCCTGCAATATTCGTTCCTTCATCTCAGCTTCTTTTAAAATGCTAGCTGTAATGTCTGGTGCCTTAAAAAGGCCCTTCTTGCCATCATCTCCGTGACATTCGATACACAATTTTTGGTATATTTCCTGACCCGGGCGGTCATTGTCCGTAATCACTACCGGATCTCTTTTAAATTTATAACTCTGTGTTTCTCCAACTCCATAAACATAGATGATCAAGATTAGGGACAAAATTGCCAGTGGTTTCTTGTGGTTTTTTAATCCAATAATCCCTACCGGGATAGCAACTAATACCAGTAAAATCTTGATCCATAAATAAGGTTCGACATTTAGTTTCAAAGTAGTTAGATAGATCCCGGTAGCAAGCACCAGAATCCCAATAATTATATCCACAACCTTTGTCTTGGCACGTATTCTATCCAGCAGCTCTCCCTTATTGGCGACTAGCAAAATCGTTTTAAACAACACAAATAACAATAGCATCATCACTACGGTGACATGCAAATGACGCATTCCGATATCCATTTTTGGAATTATTTAGTTTCGTTAGATAAAATTAGTGTATTCTTAGAAAATATCAGACAAATAATAGAGGTATAGTGGAGCTCAATCATAGAAAGTCCATGAAAATAATTGTCTTCGTAAACACCTCCTGGAACATTTACAACTTCCGGTCAGGTTTAATAAGAGCCCTGCAAAAAGCAGGATATGAGGTGCATACGCTGGCTCCCGAAGATAATTACAGCATTCATTTGACAGCGATGGGGTGCATTTATCACCCTGTGAAGATGAGAAATACCGGGAGTAATCCGTTTATTGACCTGGATTTGATCCGAAAAATATATAAGCTGTACAGTAGTATCAAACCTCAGATCATCTTGCACTACACGGTCAAACCCAATATTTATGGGACCATGGTAGCAAGGTGGCTACAAATACCGTCCATTAGTACGGTAACCGGTTTGGGGACGGTATTTCTCACTTCTGGGAAAACCAATAGGATCGCCCGGTATCTTTATCGCCGAGCTTTCAGATATCCAAAAAAAATATACTTTCATAATCAATCTGATCTGGATGCATTTAGGGAGCTTAAACTGCTTACCAAATCAAACTATGATTTAATACCGGGGTCTGGTATAGATGTAGTAAGGTTTAGTCCAGAGCTGCCACCTCCTAAACGCCCCCCATTTATATTTTTGATGATGGCCAGGCTCATTGAAGAAAAAGGAATAAGGGAATACATTGAAGCTGCTGCGATTATTCGAAATGAAGGACTTTCTGTCCGTTGCCAATTGTTGGGAGCACTTGCACCTGACCACAAACGGGGTATTCCAATGGAGGAAATCCGCTTAGGGCAGATTGAATACCTAGGAGATACCAACGATGTGAGGAAGTATATAAATGAGTCCCACGCGGTAGTTCTTCCGAGTTATCGGGAAGGTTTGTCCAGATCACTTTTGGAGGCCGCGGCTATGGCAAAACCTATTATCGCCAGCGATGTACCAGGATGCAAAGAAGTTGTAAAAGATCAAATTAACGGGTTACTTTGCAAACCAGGAAATGCAACTGATCTTGGAGAAAAAATGAAAGAATTGCAGTCATTAAGTACCGAGCAATTGGAACAAATGGGTAATGCTGGCCGTAGCCTGGTATTGAAACATTTTGCTGAAGACCAGGTTATTAAAATATATTTAAATACCATCAAGAATATAGCTTAATATTGGTTCCTTATGCAATTTATTGAAACGGGCATTCAAGATCTTTGGGAGATAGAACCTGTTATTCATAAGGACCAACGTGGTTACTTTTTGGAGTCATTCCAATTGGAAAGGCTTAGGTCAACTGGTATTAATGGTACATTTGTTCAGGATAATCAGTCATTTTCCTTCAAAGGTGTCCTAAGAGGACTTCATTTTCAAAAATCACCTCATCAGCAGGGAAAATTAGTCAGTGTTTCCATTGGGAAGGTCCTGGACGTTGTGGTAGATATTCGAAAATCTTCCCCGACTTTCGGTAACCATTACAGTTGTATTTTAGATGCTAAAAGACACAATATATTATATGTCCCTGAAGGTATGGCCCATGGATTTCTGGCTTTGGAAAACTCCCTGTTTGTTTATAAATGTACAGAGTTTTATAATAAGGAAAGTGAATGGGGTATTCTTTGGAGCGACCCTACCCTTAACATTGACTGGGGGATGACCGATCCAATTGTTTCAGAAAAAGATGCCAAACTGCCTTCATTTAAAGATGTGGTGGAAAAATTATAATTTGTTGTTACATTGTATTTATTGAACGTAAAGACTCCTTGGGATTGAATAAATGGTTTATCAAATACAGCGGGTTTGTACTGATGCTTCTCGCCGTTGGTTCATGTAGAAGCTATAAGGAAAACATTCTTTTTAAAGTTGAGGATGACCAAATGGAAGAGTTGTCAAAGGTTGTGGTCGAGATTCAGGAGAATTACACAGTAGGCCCGGATGATCATCTGCAAATAGAGGTTTTTACCAACAAGGGAGAGGGGTTAATTGATCCCAATAATGCCCTTAGCAAAGGCAACAATACGGATATTGCAGCACCAAGGCCTTTTTATGTGGTAAAGACAGATGGAACAATAGATCTTCCAATCATCGGTAGCACCAAACTTGGAGGCATGAACATTCCTGAGGTAAATAAGCATCTCCAGGAAAAATTCAGCATTTATTATAAGGACCCATTTGTTCAGACAAAATACCTCAATAAACGGGTAATCGTATTAGGGGCAACAGAAGGAAAGGTGATACCACTTGACAACGAAGGTATGAACCTGTTGGAAGTGCTGGCACTGGCTGGGGGTGTGAACAATGATGCCAAAGGAAGTAATATCAGATTGATACGAGGAGATTTATCCAATCCACAGGTGCAAGTGATTGACCTGAGCACCATAGAAGGAATGAAAAGGGCCAACCTGGAGGTGCAACCAAATGATGTTATATACGTAGAGCCGGTCAGACGACCTTTTGCGGAATCCCTTAAAGATATTGTGCCAATACTGAGCATACTAACATCGGTTTTGGTTTTGGTGATAGCACTGAATCAATAACGCACATATATTGTGACTAACCACACTTTCGATATCGAAAAAGATCATATCATCGTCGGAGGACAACACTCTTACCTGGGAGGAGAAATTGATGCTGAAAAGTTGTATACGGTCCTTGGTAAAAGTTGGCTTTGGATCACTCTTATAGTTTTAAGCACCAATTTAACCGCCTATCTGGTGATTCGGTGGACCAAACCACTTTTTGAAAGCTACTCGGATTTAAAGCTTAATATAAAGAAGGACGCAAATTTTCTGGGGTTTCTGGAGGTTAATGAGGAGCAAAACTTAAACAGTCTATCCGGGGAGATTGAATTGATCAAATCCAAACTCTTTTTCGATAAGGTAATTAAAACACTTGATCTGGATATAAGTTACTACGCGGTCGGAAATATACTTGAGGATGAAAAATATCGGAGCCCACCATTTAAGGTGGAGTACACCTTTTTGGATAACTGGGTCTATGACCAACAATTCACCGTGGCCATAAGTAATGAAGATGAATTTATTCTGGGCTACCCTGATAATACTCAAATTCCTGATCAGTTTTGTCGATTCGGCCAGACCATACAAAATGAACATTTTGCTTTGCGACTTACCATGAATTTTCCGCTCCATGAGGTTGATAAGGACCAACTCTATAGCTTCAAGATAAACAGTCAGAACAGTCTGCTACTGTACCTTGAAAATAACATAACCGTTGAGCCACTTAACCTTACTGCAAATACCATCCGAATTTCTTTCAGAGACCATAATAGATATAAGGCCAGAGACTTGGTAAGTGCCATTGACACTATTTATCTCACCTACACCAAGGAAGAAAAAAATAAGGCAAATCAACAAAAGATTGATTTTTTAGACGATCAGCTTTTGCTTACCCAAAGTAAACTTCAGGATTATGAAAGCTATTTCGAAAGCTTCACTATAAGAAACAAGACCACAGACGTTCAAACGGACCTAAGCAACACAATTAAGGCTATTACGGTACTGGATTCACAAAATGTAATTCTGGAAAAGAAACTGACCGGTATACATCAATTGCAGTCCAACGTAGATAATCAGACAGGTGGACCGGAACGACTACTGCAGTATTCAAGTTACAACGAGGACATCAACACAACTTTATCAAAACTGGATGATTTGGTAAAAGAACGGGAGCTTTTAAAGATTTCTTACCATGAAAATACTTTTGCAGTAACTAAGGTCAACCAGGAAATTACCTTAATCAAGGAGCAGTTGGAAAGTTATTTACAGGCCCACGAAAAAGAACTTCAGAGAGAACAGTTGGTGATCGGTTCCAAGAGATTGACTCTGGAAAAACGGCTGAGAACATTACCTGCCCAAGGTACTGAGTTTACCAGTAACCAGCGAAACTTCAGCCTTTACGAGGAATTTTTACTTACACTAATGCAACTAAAGGCAGACTTTCAGGTAGCACAGGCAGGTACGGTTACCAATTTTGTGATCCTATCAGCTGCCGTCCTTCCAAACTCACCAGTCTCACCAAACAGGTTAATAATTTATGGTTTAGGTGTTGTAAGTGGCCTAATCTTCAGCTTCTTATTTGTTGGCGTACGTTACGCGTTACATAATAAAATAACCAGTCAAACTGAACTTGAACGAATCACATCTCTGCCCATATTGGGGTTGGTGCCAGAATACAAGGGGAAAATGGGTTTGAGTAATTTGATCATCGACAAAAACCCCAAGTCACCGGTGAGTGAAAGCCTCAGATCCATCCGCACCAACATGGAGTTTTTAAGAATCTCTGAGGGGCCCAAAATCATTTCGGTTACCTCCACGGTTAGCGGTGAAGGCAAGACCTTCCTGGCCATCAATCTGGGAGGTATCATTAGTTTGTCCAAACAAAAGGTCCTGCTGGTAGATATGGACATGAGACGTCCCAAGATCCATCTGGCCTTCAACAACAAACCAGCGAATAAAGGCCTTTCGACAATCCTAATTAGTAAACACTCATTCAAAGAGTGTCTGTTACACACTGATCTGGAAAACCTTGATTACCTGCCAGCAGGGCCCACTCCTCCCAATCCTTCAGAATTGCTTATGGGTGAGGAAGTGGATCAACTATTTAACGAGATGAAGCAGCATTACCGTACTATCATTCTGGACACACCTCCAGTAGGCCTGGTAACGGACGGAATACTAGCCATGAAAAAGGCGGATATACCAATTTATGTCATCCGGGCAGATTATTCCCGAAAAGACTTTGTCAATACCTTGAATAGATTGGCGAAAACCAATAGGTTTAAAAACCTTTCCATCATTTTGAACTCTGTTCAAATTACTAGCAAAAGAGGGTATGGATACGGTTATGGTAAAGGTTATTATGAGTAATTGTTTATATTAAGGTACCTGGTGATATCATTATTCCAAAAACGAAAAGTACAGAAAAGCGTACGTCCTTTGATGGTTGATATGCATTCTCACCTTATCCCTGGGGTGGATGATGGGGTTGGCACCATGGAAGAATCGCTGACGATCCTTCGAAGTATGTCTAAGATGGGCTATCAAAAAGTTATTACCACTCCCCACGTAATGAATGATTTCTACCCTAATACCACAGAGGACATCAGAAGCCGTGCTAAGCAACTCCAGGTAGAAGTGGACGCAGCAGGCATTGATATAGAAGTATCAGCAGCAGCAGAATACTATCTTGACGAGTACCTTATGCAAATGTTGGAGGAAAAGAAAGAGTTACTAACTTTTGGCGATGGATATCTACTATTTGAAACCTCATTTTTAAATGAACCAGCTTATCTTCGTGAAGGGATTTTCCAGATTATTTCCAATGGGATGAAACCAGTCATGGCTCATCCAGAAAGGTATATTTTTGTACAAAACAGACCTGATATGCTAAAAGATCTGATGGATAGGGGGCTGTTACTTCAAGTCAACACCATATCCTTAAGCGGATACTATAGTAATGCTGCAAGGAAATTGGCGGAACTATTAATCGATGAAAAAGCCATAAGTTTCCTGGGAACAGATTGTCACAACAAGAAACAATTAGAAATGATGGGAGAAACTGTCGATCAAAAATATTTTGACCGGGCTTTGCAGTTAAACCTGCTAAACAACTTTCTGTAATGGCACAACATTCGAAACAACGTAAAATAAAAGACCTCATCCGATTGTTCCGGGAACAAATGGAAGATGGTGCATTTAACTTTTTCGATATTGAAGAAGTAGAGAACTTATTTAATTATTTCACGGACCGGTCATACTATTCCAAGGCACTAAAAATCAGTGAAATTGGGGCTGAACTTTATCCATTCTCGGTTGATATGATCCTTCTAAAAAGCCAGGCACTGGTCAATCTTGAACGCTATAACCAAGCGCTTGACATTCTCGAGAACGCCATTGTTATTCAACCAAATGATGCAGATCTATTAATCATGAAGGCCAATATACTCTCGCTTAGAGAAGAATATATGGAAGCTGTTTCAGTGCTGGAACAGGCCCTGGTTTTTTCATCGAACGTGGATGATCTCTATTTTCAAATTGGACTGGCCTACCAAAATGCCAACGATTTTGATTTGGCTATAAGATCATATAAACAAGCCATCGAAGAAAACATGCAACACGATGGGGCTTTATATGAGTTAGCGTACTGCCTGGATATTACAGGGGCCCTGGAAGACAGTCTTGATTATTACAAGAAATTTATCGATAGTGACCCATATTCTCATTTGGGCTGGTATAACCTAGGAATAATATACCACAAGCTTGGAAAAAACAAGGAAGCAGTGGAGGCTTATCAATATGCTTTTCTCATAAAAGAGGACTTCTCTTCTGCACATTTTAACTTGGGAAATGCTTATATGAGTATGGACCAATACAGTCAGGCTCTGGACTCATATCGACAGACGGTGGATCTTGAAGGGCCATCTGCAGAAACACATTTTTGCATGGGTGAAGCTTACGAGAAACTGGGACATTTGGATCTTGCCCTAAAGTACTACCGCAAAGCCTATAAGCTGGACAACTTTTATGACGAGGCGGCATTCGGCATTGGAAGCTGTCTGCATCAACAGGAACGATGGTACGAAGCCATCCATTTTTTCAATAAAGCCATCAAATTAAATCCTGATATTGACCGCTATTGGATGACCTTGGCAGATGCAGAATACAAAGTCGGAAACCTGATTTCAAGTCTTGAAGCTTATCAAAAAGCCGCATTGCTGGGGCCAGAGAATGTAGAAGTCTGGTTAATGTGGTCCTTCTTGTACTATGAACAGGGTGATTACCCTAAATGTTTAGAGTTAATCAAGAATGGTCTGGAAGAAAACCCTGCTGAACCAAGTTTGTATTATCGTTCCGTTGCTTATTTCATAGCAGCCGGGAAATATAAGGAGGGCTTGGCATATTTGGAAAATGGTTTAATTTTGGACTTTGAAAAGCACCAGGAGCTATTCGAATTTTATCCCAATCTCCAGCACCAAAAAGCACTCTTGAAAATCATTGATCAGTACCGACCTGAAAATTAAATGAACTATAAACTAACCAACATACCAGAACGTACTAAAAAACCCCGTCAGTTTGGATACACCATGGTAATGGATAAGGGATTGAGTTTAAGGGAAATTGACGACTTCCTGGAGATATGTAGTGGGCACGTTGACATTGTAAAGCTGGGGTGGGGTACTTCATATGTTACACCAAACCTAAAGGAAAAGTTAAAAAAGTACCAGGAACATAATATCCCCACTTATTTTGGAGGGACGCTGTTTGAAGCTTTTGTGGTAAGAAACCAGTTCGATGATTATTGTAAGATCCTGGATAAGTATGAGATGACCTTCGCGGAAGTGTCTGACGGCTCTATTGAATTGGAGCATCAGTTGAAATGTGACTACATTCAGCAGCTAAGTTCACGGGTTACTGTGCTTTCAGAGGTCGGGTCAAAAGATGTTGAACAAATCATTCCCCCCTATAAATGGATCAAATTGATGCAGGCCGAGCTTGACGCCGGGGCCTGGAAAGTTATTGGAGAAGCCCGGGAAAGCGGGAATGTAGGTTTATTTCGTTCATCCGGTGAAGTAAGAAGCGGTCTGGTTCAGGAGATCCTGACTAAGATTCCTTTTGAAAAAATTATCTGGGAAACGCCCCAAAAGTCTCAGCAGGTGTGGTTCATAAAACTTCTTGGCGCCAATGTTAATCTTGGAAATATTGCCCCGAACGAGGTTATCCCGTTAGAAACCATTCGTCTGGGGTTGCGCGGAGATACTTTCAACCATTTTTTTAATGATTCTTCCATAGGTGGATAACCAAAAGTGCGGAAGATGAGGACATCAAAAGATTCTGTTTTCCTGTTTCTCAAAGGAATTGGAATGGGAGCTGCCGATATTATACCAGGAGTTTCTGGGGGGACTATAGCATTTATCACTGGTATTTATGAAGAGCTAATTACCAGCATTAAATCTGTAGATTTTGAAGCTCTAAAACTGCTGACATCCGGCAAGTTTTTACTTTTTTGGAAAAAAATCAATGGCAGCTTTTTAACGGTGCTGTTAAGTGGAATACTGGTTAGTTTGATCTCTCTTGCCAGACTAATATCCCAGTTACTTCAGGACCACCCCATACAATTGTGGTCTTTCTTTTTCGGACTGGTCTTGGTTTCTGCCTTAGTTGTAAGTAGAGACATCCTTAAATGGAAGGTAATGGTGGTAGTGAGCTTCTTGCTGGGTTGCCTTATAGCGTTTTTAATTACCCAAATAGCCCCTGCAGAAACACCACATAGTATACCCTGGATATTCTTTTCTGGGACCATCGCCATTTGTGCGATGATTTTGCCAGGTATTTCTGGCAGCTTTTTGTTAATTATGTTGGGGAAATACATATTTATTGTAAAGGCTTTGACAGAATTTGATCTGAAAATTATTCTGGTGTTCTCTTCTGGGTGTTTACTTGGATTAATGGCTTTTTCCCGGGTTATTAGCTGGCTATTTAAAAAATATAGAGATATCACCATAGCAGTCCTTGCGGGATTTATGATCGGGTCACTAAATAAAGTTTGGCCTTGGAAACAAACGGTTTCTACCTTTATTGATCGGCATGGAGTGGTGAAACCCCTGATTCAGGAGAATATACTACCCAATTCATATCAGGCATTGGGCCATGAAGCTTTTTTATGGCAGGCCATCCTGTTTATGGTCTTAGGCGTTGGGCTGGTAGTATTTCTTGAAAAATTAGCTGTCAACTTAAAAAATGGCTGAACCTAATAAGCAATTGGGGCTTATCGGCAACCCCCTTTCACATTCATTTTCAAAGTCGTATTTCACGAAAAAATTCCGTGAGCTCGAATTGACCAATTATCACTATGAACTGTACGAACTTGAAACTATTGAAGAATTCTTGCCCTTGGTGAGGAATACTCCGGATTTGATGGGAATTAATGTCACCATTCCCTACAAGAAGGAAGTAATGTCTTTTCTGGATGAAATAAGTGCCGAAGCCGAAGCCATAGGCGCAGTTAACGTGATAAAAATCGATGGCCACAAGTTGTCTGGATTTAACACCGACTACTATGGTTTTAAAACCTCTTTGTTGAATTGGTTGCCTGAAAGCTGGCAGGGAAAAGCCCTAGTTCTGGGAACCGGGGGGGCCTCATTGGCAGTGATTGCTGCACTAACGGACAGTGAGATACCATTCCAGGTGGTCAGTCGTAATAGCGGCCCTGATTTACTCACCTACGACCAGGTAAAAGTTCTTGATTTACTGGCCACTCATAAACTTGTGCTTAACACCACACCTCTGGGAATGCAACCGCAGATAAAAACTGCCCCCGATCTTGATTATCGTAAAATAGGGCCGCGGCATTTCCTCTTTGACCTGGTATATAATCCAGCTTTAACCACTTTTATGAGCAATGGTTTGTCCATGGGAGCAATGGTGAAGAATGGAATTGAGATGTTGGAGTTACAAGCTGAAAAAGCCTGGGACATTTGGACCAGGTAATTCTGGAATTAGTAAATTAAAGAATGTCGTTTCACTTAATTGCCGATTATGAACCCACCGGGGACCAGCCGCAGGCCATCCAACAGCTGACAGAAGGTCTTCAAGCTGGTCTGCCTGCTCAAACACTTCTCGGTGTAACCGGATCCGGCAAGACGTTTACAATGGCCAATGTGATTCAAAATGTTGAGAAACCAACCCTGGTACTCAGCCATAACAAAACGTTGGCAGCTCAACTTTATGGGGAGTTTAAACATTTCTTTCCTCAAAACTCAGTAGAATTTTTCATTTCCTACTATGACTACTACCAGCCAGAAGCCTACTTGCCCACCACCAACCTTTATATTGAAAAAGACCTATCCATTAATGAAGAAATTGAAAAACTAAGACTTAGCGCAACATCTTCGCTACTGAGCGGACGTCGAGATGTAATTGTGGTAGCTTCAGTTAGCTGTATCTATGGAATTGGCAATCCGGAAGAATTTGGGAAAAATGTATTGCGCATACAAGAAGGAGACATCGTATCTCGCAATCAGTTTTTGCTTTCATTGGTAGGAATTCTTTATAGCAGGACAGAAGCTGATTTTAAGCGGGGAAATTTTAGAGTTAAAGGGGATACAGTTGACATCTTTGTGGCTTATGCTGATTTTGCCTACCGTATCATATTCTGGGGCGACGAGATTGAAAGTATTCAGCGAATCGACCCACAAACTGGAAAGAAGCTTTCAGAAGAACGCCTGATCTCTATTTTCCCAGCAAACCTTTTTGTCACAGGAAAAGAACTGCTTAACCAGGCCATTCATGAAATTCAAGACGACCTGGTAGCTCAGACCGCTCATTTTGAGACTGATTTACGGATGCTTGAGGCTAAAAGAATCAAAGAACGGACTGAGTTTGATATGGAAATGATGAGGGAGCTGGGATATTGTTCTGGAATAGAAAACTACTCACGCTACTTTGATAGAAGAGACCCCGGGGCCCGGCCGTTTTGTTTGTTGGATTATTTCCCTGATGACTATCTGATGATCGTAGATGAAAGTCACGTAGCACTTCCGCAGGTGAGGGCCATGTGGGGAGGGGACCGGTCAAGAAAAGTAAACCTAGTAGATTTCGGATTCAGATTGCCTTCCGCGTTAGACAACCGGCCACTGACTTTCAATGAGTTTGAAAGTATGATAAATCAGGTGGTTTTTGTAAGTGCCACCCCAGGTGATTACGAACTCCACCAATCCGAAGGTGTAATTGTAGAGCAAGTAATCAGGCCAACCGGTCTCTTGGACCCCGCTATCGTGGTAAAGAGCAGTAAAAGACAGGTTGATGATCTGATGGAGGAAATTGACGAGGCTACCCGGAGTGGTGAACGGGTATTGGTAACTACACTTACTAAAAGAATGGCAGAGGAATTGACCACATTTCTTGAGCGGGCAGGAGTTAAATGTCGATACATTCACTCTGAGGTAAATACACTGGACAGAGTAGAAATACTGCGTGAATTACGACTGGGGATTTTTGATGTGCTGGTAGGTGTAAATCTGTTAAGAGAGGGACTAGATCTGCCGGAAGTAGCCTTAGTAAGTATTCTGGATGCCGATAAGGAAGGATTTCTACGAAATGACCGTTCTTTGATTCAGACCATTGGCAGGGCAGCACGAAACGTTAACGGCCGGGTTATTATGTATGCGGATACCATTACCAGATCCATGCAGCGATCTATTGATGAAACAAATCGGCGAAGAAGGATTCAGATGGAATACAATGAAGCACATGGGATAACTCCTGAAACAATTGTGAAATCAAAGGACTCCATTATGCAGCAAACACAGGTTGCTGACTCAAAGAAATCAGTTAAAAAATACTACGTAGAGGATGAAAAAATCAGTTTGGCTGCAGATCCTGTAGTATCCTACATGTCAAAAGACGATCTTAATAAATTAATTACTAAGAATCATAAGGCTATGGAAAAAGCCGCCAAAGATCTTGATTTCCTAGAAGCCGCCCGACTTAGAGATGAAATCTTGGAGTTAAAGAAAATTCAGAATAAGTAAACCTCAATCATCAAATAACATGTTCCGTAGCTCCAAGCTACAGAAGGCTGCCACAATTGAATTTTACGTTTTAGCTAACATTAGCAAACCTGCTGGCTACTTCGTCCCAATTAACCACATTCCAAAAAGCCTTTATATAGTCAGGTCTTTTGTTCTGATAGTTTAAATAGTAAGCATGCTCCCACACATCCAAACCCAGTATAGGTGATCCCTTAACCTCGGCCACATCCATTAGTGGGTTGTCCTGGTTTGGTGTAGAGCTTACTGCCAGATGCCCTGCTGCGTCTACTATCAACCAAGCCCATCCAGAACCGAACCGGGTGGCCCCAGCCCTTGAAAATTCATCCTTTAATTCATTGAATGAACCGAATCGATTATCAATGGCACTAGCCAGATCACCCCCCGGAGCGCCTCCACCATTGGGAGACATTACTGTCCAAAATAAATTGTGATTATAGAATCCACCACCATTATTCCGTACAGCCGTAATGCTGCCAACGTTAGCAAGTATTTCCTCTATGGTTTTACCCTCAAGCTCAGTGCCGGCAATAGCGTTGTTGAGGTTACTAGTATATGCTGCGTGGTGCCTGTCATGGTGTATCTCCATGGTACGGGCATCAATATGGGGCTCCAATGCATCGAATGCATAGGGCAAATCAGGTAATTCAAAAGCCATGATATAAATGGATTTATAAGTTGAAAATAAATGGTAGTAACCAAATATACTAATTTCTTAACTCCCGAAAAAAGTCCTCAATAAGCTGTTTACAGGGTCCGGCAGATAACCCGCTATCTACCTCGGTTTTAGGATGAAGTAGCCCGTGCTTGGGGGTTTGATAATTTGTAAATCCCTTGGATGGGTCTGTAGCAGCAAATACCAAACGATGAAGCTGGCTCCATGAGATTGCCCCGGCACACATTGGACAAGGTTCCAGAGTTACAAATAACGTGCACTCTGTCAGGTACTTAGACCCCAGGTAATTAGAAGCTGCAGTAATCGCCAGGATCTCTGCATGAGCGGTTACATCCTGAAGTGTTTCGATTTGATTGTACGCCTTTGCCACTATGGTCTGACCGCATGTTATTACTGCACCCACCGGTATCTCCCCCTGGTCCTGTGCTTTCAGAGCTTCTTTATAAGCCAACTGCATGTAATGCTCATCTCCAAATACGGTGAATTCCATCTTGGTCAGTTGAATCTGATATTTGACATGATCTCTTGGGCCGTGGCCTGCCAGCTATCCATTATCCGGGTTGGACAATAAAAGGTAAATATATAAACGCTAAAGTCCTGAACGGCATACAATACCATTCGATAATCATTGACTGGGGCCTGGTTGCGCAGTGAATTGGGATCACCTTTTACTGTTGAGGTGAACTCAAAAACAGCATAATCCCGACCGTTAATTTCCTGGACTTCGTTTCTTATGAAATTAACTTCATCAAACAGGTTTCTAATATTGTTTTCATAGAACTCTTTCAGCAAATCCATGTCCTGATTGCTCCAGGGTGTTTTACTAACATTAATTACCAGGTCCACCAAACGGTCTTCAGAAGTATATCCGGCAATAGGTTCTCTATAACTAATAAACTTATTACGGATATCTTGGGGGCCCATGGGGATAAATTCCGAAGGAACCAGTAAACTAATGTCATCTGTGACTTTCGTTTTAATTAAAGAAACTTCCTGGGCCTTTAAGACAGCCGGTAAAAAAAGTACAACTAATGTGATCAGAAGTTTTAGTGGCTGAAGCATAAGATAAGATGGCATGCCTGTAGAAAATCTAAATTGAGTTTAAAAAAGATGAAACACTAACAAGTATTATTAACTTTGTGGGTCAAAATTAACAATAATATGTTTAGGACACATAATTGTGGTGAGCTCCGACTGGAGGACGTAAACAAAGAGGTTGTACTCAGTGGATGGGTTCAGAAGGTACGGGATAAAGGGGGAATGACCTGGATTGATCTCAGAGATCGTTATGGGATTACTCAACTTATTTTTGAAGAGGGCAAATCCGATGCTGATCTTTTGGAGCGGGCAAAAAAACTGGGAAGGGAATATGTGGTTAAAGCACAAGGCAAGGTAGTTGAGCGGATAGCAAAGAATAATAATATACCCACCGGACAAATTGAGATCGTCGTTAAGGATCTGGAAATACTAAATGCCTCCCAAGTTCCTCCTTTTATCATTGAGGACGAAACGGATGGAGGTGAGGACCTCCGAATGAGATACAGATATCTTGACCTGCGAAGAAACATTGTAAGAAACAACCTGATGCTTAGGCATAAAATCAATCAGACTACCCGGCATTATCTTGATGGGCAGGGATTCATCGAAGTAGAAACTCCGGTACTTATTAAATCCACTCCCGAAGGAGCCCGCGATTTCGTAGTGCCCAGCCGTATGAATCCCGGGGAATTCTATGCACTTCCGCAGAGTCCACAAACCTTCAAACAGTTACTTATGATAGGTGGTTTTGATCGTTATTACCAAATTGTAAAATGCTTTCGTGATGAGGACCTGAGGGCTGACCGTCAACCAGAGTTCACTCAGATTGACTGTGAAATGTCATTCGTGGATCGGGAAATTATATTGGAGACCTTTGAAGGTCTTACAAAATACTTGTTTCAGGAAGTATTGGGGATCTCTCTGGGGCAGTTTCCCAGAATGAGTTACCACGAAGCCATGAATAAATATGGCTCAGACAAGCCGGATATCAGATTTGAGATGCTTATTAATAGTTTCAGCGAAGTGGCTAAAGGCAAGGGTTTCAATGTATTTGATCAGTCAGAAATAGTGCTGTCTATTGTGATTCCCGATGCTTCGGAGTATTCCCGGAAGCAAATCGATTCACTAACAGAATGGGTAAGGCGGCCACAGATTGGGGCCAAAGGAATGGTGTATGTTAAATGCTTACCAGATGGAAAATATAAGTCATCAGTTGATAAGTTTTATAGCACAGAAGATCTAAAAGTCTGGGCAGAATTAGCTGGGGCCCGATCAGGTGATCTGATCCTGGTGTTATCAGGGCCGAAGGACAATACCCAAAAAGCCATAGGACAATTACGCCTGGAAATGGGGCGACGACTGAATCTGATGAATCCTCAGATCTTTGCTCCTTTGTGGGTGGTAGACTTCCCCTTACTGGAGTGGAACCAGGAAACAGAGCGCTACCACGCCATGCACCATCCCTTCACTTCACCAAATAAAGACGACCAGCATTTGCTGGAAAAAAATCCTGGTGCTGTACGGGCCAATGCCTATGATCTAGTGATCAATGGAGTGGAAATCGGTGGTGGGTCGATCAGGATCCATGACCGTTCTTTACAACAATCCATATTCAAACTGCTTGGATTCACTGAGGAGGAAGCCAAAGACCAATTTGGTTTCCTGATGCAGGCCTTTGAATATGGCGCTCCGCCACATGGTGGCATTGCATTAGGGTTTGACCGGCTATGTGCTTTAATGGGAAGGTCAGACTCAATTAGAGACTATATCGCTTTCCCAAAGAACAATGCAGGCCGCGATGTGATGATCGATTCACCCAGCGCTATTTCGCAAGAGCAGCTGGATGAATTGGGACTTGATATCCAAGGACTGATAACCAAGGAGTGAGGGACTGAAGGAGTGAGGGATTGATATCCAAGGAGTGAGGGACTGAAGGAGTGAGGGGAGAATGATTTGGTAATCAGTCCTTAACCTTCAGTCCTTCACTCCTTCCGTCCATTATTTTGTGCTGTCTTTCGAGCTCTGGCAGTCACATATAATATCTCCTTGGCCTCCTTTTTAATAGGACCTATTTGCTCAATTGGGACAAGTCTCGATTCCTCCAATACTTCTAACCAAAACAGTGTCTCATCGGCTTCTTCCACTACAATGCATATTTTGGAGAAAAACTCTGCTCTTGATCTTGCCCGGCAGGCAGACCGGTAATTAGCCGCAACGGAGGATGAACAACGCATTAGTTGCTTACCAATAAATTTTGTCTCCTCCGATTGATTTAGAGACCGGAATAAAACTAGAGTTTTAAGTGCTAAATCCTTGGTTCGATTCCTGAAGGCTGCTGCAAAATCAACTTTATTCATTCCATTCGTTATTTGTCGAAAGGAAATGTAAAGCAGTATCATTTGCAAGGAATGAAGCAGTGAAGGACTCAATCCTTAACATTCAGTCAATCAGTCCCTCTCTCCCTCAGTCCTTAACAATCCGTCCCTCACTCATTCAGTCCCTCAGTCCTTAACACTCAAAGTCCCTCACTCATCCAGTCCCTCAGTCCATAAAGAGTCCCTCAGTCCATATCTATGCCGTCGCCTGGGCCGTGCTGACAACCTCCTTGGTTGACTTACCTTTTCGGTGTGTAAGATCTATCACCACAGGTGTTGCAATGAACACCGAACTATAAGTTCCCACCACAATTCCCACTATGAGAGCAAAGCTAAACCCTTTGAGCACCGCTCCTCCAAATAAAAACAGAATTACTACCACCACTAATGTGGTGAGCGATGTAACCAAGGTCCGGCTCATAGTACTATTTATGGCTGCATTGAAGTTGGCTACCATCTCCTTCTTATGATTCAGAGTTATGTTTTCCCGAATGCGGTCAAATACTACCACGGTATCATTTATTGAGTAACCAACGATGGTCAGCATAGCGGCAATAAACACCTGGTCCACTTCATACTTGAATCCCAGCAGACCTGCTATGGCGAAGGCCGATAATACCACCAAAGTATCATGCAGCAGAGCAACCACCGCACCCAATCCAAACTGCCATTTTCTAAATCGAATAAAAATATATAGAAATATAGCGGCCAGCGAAAATAATATGGATTCTATGGATGCATTCTTGATATCATCTGCAATGGTAGCCCCTACTTCTTCAGAACTTGATATTGTAAAATGCTCTGAGTCGACCTTGGCATCGTCCTGGATATATTGCAATCCGGTAAAGTCCTCGATACCCTGGATCAATGCGCCTTCCACCTGACTACTGGCGTCCTCATGGTCCTCATCTATCAAGTAACTGGTAGTGACTTTAAGTACGTTGTCCCCACCAAAGGTCTTCACATCCGGTGAAGTATTTCCAAAATCATCAGCCAGTGCAGCTTTCAGATCGGAAGCTATCACGGCATCATTGAAAGTCACTACATATGATCGCCCTCCCAAAAAGTCCACTCCGAAATTCAATCCTCCGGTCGTAAACATGATAACCAGACCAATGGTTATGAAGATTCCGGAGAAAGCATAACCCAATTTTCTTTTACCAAGAAAATCTATGTTGATATTGCTGAGGAAATCCTTTGAGAAAACCGTGTGAAAGTTCATTTTACTTTCATCTCCTTTACGAGACATCCATTCAACAATAACACGTGAGATAAATACTGCTGAGAAAAATGAGCAAACGATACCAATCATTAAAGTGATGGCAAATCCCTTTCACCGGCCCTTGCCCCAGTACGTAAAGGATCACAGCAGTCAAAAACGTAGTAACGTTGGCATCTATAATTGAGCTGTATGCCTTTTTATATCCGGTACTAATAGCAGCTTTTATTTTACTTCCATTGCGCAACTCCTCCCTGATCCGTTCAAATATCAGCACGTTGGCGTCAATGGCCATACCAATGGTTAGTACGATACCGGCCGCTCCCGGCAGCGTTAATGCGGCATTCAACTGGGCCAGTACTCCAAGTATGAAAAATACATTGAATAAGAGCGCCAGATTGGCTACAAAACCTGCCCGAGCGTAATATAAAATCATAAACACTACCACTACCCCCAATCCTAACAGAATAGAATTAATTCCCTGGGACTGCGCCTCTTTTCCTAAGGTTGGTCCAATAATTGCTTCCTGAACGATTCGGGTAGGCGCTGGAAGCGCTCCAGCTTTCAGCACGTTACCCAGGTCAGCCGCCTCCTCAATGGTAAAGTTTCCCGGATATTACTGAGCTTCCATTGGGGATTTCCTCTTCCACTCCCGGAGCTGAGTAAACGTAATTGTCCAGCACAATCGCTATTCTGGTTCCTGCAGCAGCAGCCTTAGCTGTTAGTGCAGCCCATTTTCTGGCCCCGGTAGAATTCATTGACATGTAGACAGCGGCTCGCCCCCTTTCGTCATAATCCTGCCAGGCATTGGAAATTACTTCCCCGGTCAACGGTGCTTTTCCACCCCTTTGGGTTTTGATGGCATATAGCTCCAGCATTGTGTTAGAAGAACCCTCCTGCAGTTCAGCCACCTTTACTGCCCATAATAACTTAGTATTAGGAGGCAGCAATGCTTTGATGTCATCCCTTTTGATGTAATCATTTACTTTGCTGGTATCCCTCAGGTCGGCATACATCCCATAAGGTGAGATTTGCAGGATCTGGAAAAGTTTGGATATCTGCAGGTCAAGGCTGTCCAATGCAGTGGTAGTATCTGCCGCTGAAAGCTGTGCTGCCAAATCACTTTCCAGACTGTCACTTATTTCGTCTGATGCTTTGTCAGCCACTTCTGATTGATTGTCAGCAATAAGCACACTGATGTCATCGACACGCTCGGCTGGATCTCCGCTGGCCAGCGCCTTTTGCTCTGCGGTCCTCTTCTCTTCGGCCATTAACTTCAGGTTGATGCCCTGCATGGCCGGACCAATTTGTGCCCAGTCCGCAACATCAAGAAACTCCAATTTAGCTACTCCTTGCAGTAACTTTCGCACCCGTTCAGGGTTGTCAGCTCCGGGCAGCTCAACCTGTATTCTCCCCTGTACCCTGGATCCGCTGAATATTTGGCTGGGAAGTACCAAACCGGTCTACCCGGGTACGTAATATTTGAAAGGATCGATCGATGGCATCCTCTACCTCATCATTGATAACTGCCAGGATCTCATTGTCGGTGCTTTGGAAGTTAAACCGGTCTCTATTGGCCGCGCTGGCAAAAATATTGCTCAACTTTCCATTCGGTTCTAATTCCTTGTATGCATCGTAGAAGAGCTGAACGTAAGTCTCCTGACTGCTCTTTTGCCGCTCCTTTGCCACAGCCAGCGATTGCAGAAAAACCGGATCCTCATTATGGCTAGATAGGCCTTTGATGATCTCCACCGGACTCACTTCCAGGTTTACATACATTCCACCCTGCAAGTCCAGGCCACGGTTCAATTCGGTGTTTTTTACATCTTCATAGGTATAATCTATACCGAATAAATTATAAACGGGCTCCGACCAAACCGAGTCGAGATAAGCCTGTTTTTTATTGTAATCCACATTCCCATTAACATCGGTTGCGTACTCCGTAGCCTGTTCTTGTATGTTTCTGGAAACGAAGGTAAACGACAAATAGTAAATACATAAGACTGATATTAGAACGGTCAAGAATATGATAAATCCTTTATTTTGCATGATATTAAATTAATTGGGGTTTAAGAAATGTTCAGGTTCTTCGCTTGCAGCGTGGTGGAATGGCAAAACCTGCTAGGGGGCGTTGGGGCTGATGATCAATGGAAATAGAACCCCCAGAAAACGGTTCTCAAAAAAGACCTGAACGGTAATTTCCTGGTATTCCGCTTCACTAAATAAGACCAACTCATTTAGAAAGTGTAATACTAAAGGAGCCATGCCCTTTGCGGCAGGAATCAATGCATCATAAGCCTGTAGTTGAGTATCTTGGTGATCGACATCTTCTGTCATCTCTATGGAAGTACACGCTTCAGAGGCCGATGTAGGCGCCGCATACAATGAAACGCTATGAAACAACATCATCAGGCTTATTAACCTCAGAATAGATTTGTGAAAACGGTTCGGCACTGTACTCAGCATCTGAATTTAAAATACAAAAGTAGTCATAATCCGGTAACTTTCAAGTGTATTTATCAGAGAAACACATGAAGCTAAGCCGGATTAGAATTCTGGACCTAGAAAGGCCACTAATTTCCCAACTGCCTTACCGCGGTGACTCAGGCGATTTTTCTGTTGGGAGGACATCTGCGCAAATGTACGGATATGACCCAGAGGCTGGAAGACTGGATCATAGCCGAATCCCTGTGCACCCCTTGGCTGTTGTACAATTGTCCCAGATATAATCCCCTCAAAATAATGGACGGCTGATTCTCTGATCAGACAGATTACCGTCCGGAACCTGGCAGTTCTGGGTTCGTTCTCTTTTAGTTCCTGAAGTAACTTCGAACAGTTAGCCTGGTTATCTTTTTCTGGACCTGCATACCGGGCGGAATAAACCCCCGGTGCCCCATTAAGTGCCTCTACCTCCAACCCGGTATCATCTGCAAAGCAGTCTATCCCGAAATGCTCTTTTACATAGCTAGCTTTCTGATGGGCGTTTCCCTCCAGGGTTTTCTGCGTCTCGGGGAGATCAACAACACAGCCGATGTCCTCTAACGAAAGTAATGGGTATCCCTTTGGTAGCAGTGCCCTGACTTCCTCAAGTTTATGCCCGTTATTGGTGGCGAAGCACAAGGCCATTTTGGTTATGGATTCACGCTGACCATGGTAACCTCAAAGATCAGGATTTCATTGTCCCCAATAATAGTTCCTTGAGGTGGAAAACAGCCATAGGCCAATGCACTGGGAAGAATAAAGGTTGCCTGAGCACCTTCATTGAGTAGTAGTAATCCCTCTTCAAATCCTTGGATAAAAGAATTTTCCTGAAATATCGGAAATGAAGGCGGGCCCAGGGAGCCTTGATCAAAAATGGTACCATCCAACAAAGCTCCTTGGAAGTCAACTACTATAACGTCACCATAGACAACATTATCACCAGATCCCGGTTGATCTATCGAATATCTTAATCCGGAAGAAGTGACTTGCATGGGCATGTTGTTCTCTACAATGTAATCATCAATGATAGGGTCCTGTTGTGCTACAGTCTCCGGAGTACAAACTACAGAGGTGTCATCACTATTAAGACAACTTTGACTTACCAGGGCAATAAAAAATATATAAACTGCTATTCTCATGACTAGTTATTTCCAATACCTACTAATTCGACTTCAAACTCCAGGATCGCGTTAGCTACAATTACTTCACTTCTCTGTTGGTCACCATAAGCCATCGGTGAGGGTATGTACAACCTGGCTATTGTGCCCTCACTTAACAAGGCAATTCCTTCATCCCACCCATGGATAACGCCTCCGGTTCCCAAAACGAATTCAAAGGGGCCATAAGGTCGGCGTGGGTCGTGTAATCCGAATTCCTTTGCTTTTTCTTCCACTGAAGTGTCGAAATAACCGCCTTCCAACACATTTCCGGTGTAGTTCACCTGTACCTGATCTCCTACCTGTGGTTTTGGGCCTGCACCTTCCTCAAGTATTACGTAACGCAACCCATTGTCAGTGGTTTCGGCAGTTATTTTGTTCTTTTTGAGGTAGGCATCGATTATCGCGATATCGCTGTCCATTTGGTCCTTTTTATCGTACAATGTCTGTTTTCTGAAGTCGTCAATTTCTTCAACCCGTGCCAGTGCCTGCTGTTTCTGGAATTCATCAGCATCATAAATTTTCTCCAATCCAATTACACAGGTGATCAACTGGTCCTCTTTAATATTTGGCGGAACAGGCATTTGCCAGGTTCGCTGATACAAGTCACCGGCTTTTACCTTGACTATTATACTGTCTCCTTCTGACATCATTGAGAAAGCTTCTTCAATTCCGCCCTTTATACTCCACATTTGCTCCACTTTTTGGATGGGCATGTTAGAAGCCTGCATTAATATGCTATCTTCTTCGCTAACCATAGACAGGTTCAGAGTAATAATTTGACCTTCCTCAGGCTGATTACCGGAAGTACCTTTGCTAACAAATTGATATTCAAGACCTGAATCGGTGGTCTTAAAACCATCCTGTTCTCCACAACTGGATACCATTAAGATCACTGTCAATATTGATATGATTCTGTTAAACATTTGTTCTTATTTTGTTTGAAGTAGTTAGTTTTGCTTTATACTCCGGCAGCAAGTTTTTAAACTTGTTTACCGTTTCTTCCAGGGATAATTTGGACCTGCCACCAGCGGCATTTTTATGCCCACCACCACTGAAATATTTCTGAGCCAGCTCATTTGCTGGAAAGTCCCCCACGGAACGAAAAGAAATCTTAATTAATTCCCCGTGATCAATTATTAGTGCCGCCAATACGATCCCCCGTATTGAGAGTGCATAGTTTACCAATCCCTCGGTATCTCCTGTTTTTGAATTATGCCTGGTTAAATCCTCCTTAGTGATCGCAAACAATGCAACATTGAACTCTTCCAACACCTCCAACCTCTGACTCAAAGCAAATCCCTTGAAACGTAGGCTATCCAAAGAATTAGAGTCATAAATAAGCCGGGCCACTTTATGGGTATCTGCGCCAAGCTCGATTAGAGAGGCAGTAATCCGATGTACTTTTTGGGTGGTATTGGAATGCTGGAAGGATCCGGTGTCAGTCATTATTCCGGCGTAAAGCACTTCTGCTATATCTTGGTCAATTAAATCAGTGTCCCCCAAAGATGTGATCATTTCATAGATTAATTCAGCTGTTGCAGCAGCCTCCACGCTCCAAAACTTGAAGGTGGCAAAGTCTTGTGGGTCTAAATGATGGTCAACAAGTACTTTTGTGGCCTCTGATAGACCTACCTGCTCACCCAGTTCATTGATACGATGCAAACTTGAAAAATCCAGACAAAAGATTATATCTGCTGCTGCAATTAATTGGTTGATTGATTGCTGTTTGCTTTTTTCGTAAATGAGTACCTCATCATTTCCTTTCATCCAGTGAAGAAAATCCGGGTAGTCAGAAGGGCTAATTACCGTGACATGATGACCCTTTTTCTTTAAATACCCTGACATCCCCAACGAAGACCCCAATGCATCCGCATCGGGTCTATGGTGAGTAACAATTATGATGTTTTTGGGAGTGTTAATTAGCTTTTTAAAAGCTTGAAAATCCTGCATTAATACCCATGCCCCTACTATTGGCTAAATTGTGATTTGCAAAGGTGTGAATAAATACAGAAAAAACAAAGGGAGCCATTGCTAAAAGGAATGTTTGGAGGCATGCATTATGTTCAAAAAAGTAATAACTTAGCGCGCTGTTTTTTAGCAAACAAGTTATTAAATCAGATGCTATGAAGGAACATACTTTTACCATGATCAAACCAGGCGCTGTAGGCGCTGGCAATTCCGGAGCCATCATCAAGATGATCGAAGAAGCTGGTTTCTATGTTATGGCAGTGAAAAAAACCAAACTGAGTCAGGAGATAGCCAGGAAATTTTATGCCATCCATAAAGAGCGCCCGTTTTACCAGGATCTGTGTAATTATATGTCATCCGGACCCATTATTGCCATGATCCTGTCAAAAGACAATGCTGTGGCAGATTTCAGAACTCTTATTGGAGCCACGGATCCCTCAAATGCTGCCCCTGGCACTATACGTCAATTATTCGCCACTTCCATAGAAGCAAATGCCATTCATGGATCCGATTCAGACGAAAATGCTATTATTGAATCAGGATTTTTCTTCTCTGAATTAGAGCGCCATTAGGAATTTTCTGGTTGCTTAACGAAGAACACTTTGCGAAGCCATCGGGGTAGAAAGATCACACCCAATAACAAATAAGGATAGAACGACAAGGCCCTCCAGCTAATGTTAGCAATAAGGGTATATGGGCCAAGGTAATCCTCAAAAAACAGAGGAAAGAAAAATTCCGCTGTCCCGCTGCTGCCAGGAGTGGGTGACACCAACATGATGACCCATAGTATGATCTGACGAGCAAATATCAAAAAATGGTCCGTCATGGGAAGATCGACAAAGGAAGCAATAATCAGGTTCAGTTGAAAGTACCTTACAGCCCATATCAACACCGTTACCCCCGAAATTGTAACCCAAAATATCAACCTCTTACCTTTCAACTGACTTGAGGCCCAAATGATCTCATTCCCATGCTCATAGGCGTGTAAGCGCCAGCGTCTGAGAAATTTGATGGTGGTCATCTTTAACAATACCCATTTGAAAGCCCTTGGTCTAAGAAATAAGGCATAGCTCATGATCAGTGTGTACAGGCCGATGAGTAGGTAACTTATCCAAAACAGCACCTGAATACCGGTTTGTGGACTGAAAGTCCATCTCATAAATTCCAGAGGCCTGGTAGATTCCGGAATGATCTGCCCTTCAGCAAAAAAGAACACCAATGGTGCGAAAACCACAAAGATCAGGTTGTCCATAATGGCTGTAAGCATGACCAAAGCCAGTGATTTACCCAAACTCACACCTTCCTTTAGCAGAATAAATACCGCCACCGCAGTGCCACCCACTACTGAAGGGGTAACTGCACTTGCAAATTCCCATAGGATGATTACATAAATTGAGCTGGTCCAGTCCAGGTGTTCTTTTGCTAACACTCGTATTCGATAGATGTAGAGCACCGCACGGGCCAATATCATAAGAAGGGCCAGCGAAAACACTCCGGGGCGGGCGTTTAGGATCAAGGTCAGGTTTTCAACGCTGACGTCAGGGTCACTGTAAAACAAATAAACCACTATTCCCAAGCCGAATAAGACCGGAATCCAAATTTTATTAGGATTTAAGGTTTTGAATATTTTTCCAGGATCCTGGGACATCTAATCTACCAAAGCCTTTTCAAGCTTCTCGATCCAGAAATTATTGAATCCCATACCCAGATGGAGCGTGATCAACTGTAATTGCAGCAATTCCAGAATTGCCAGAAAGTTAAAGATCACCGCCACTTTGTTAGCTTCTTTTTCCATTATATCCACGAATGAGAGCTTTTGTCCTGGTGCCAACTCCCTCAATAGAATGTCTTTTTGCCCTTCAATGCTATATGGATATTGGACCACTTGATGCACAGGTTGCTGCTGCTCATTTTCGAACCGCTTCATTACTCGTTGAAACGTTTTGAGCAGTTTATAGAGATCAACATCCTGCAATTCAGCCTCCACATTGGTGGTTGCAGATAAGTGCCGTATTTCGGATATAGCATTACCTCGGTGCTCTCTATTCGACCGGTCCAGCTCCATTTTCTGTAATTGATTCAGGACAGATTTATACTTCTTATATTCCAACAAATGTTTAATTAGATCCTCCCTAGGATCAATCTCGTTGCCATCATCATCCAAAACAGGGCGTGGAAGCAGCATTTTGGCCTTGATACGCATCAGAGTAGCTGCCACCAGAATAAATTCGCTGGCCACCTCGATATTCATCACCTCCAACCTTTGGATGTAATCTAAAAAATCGACCGTGATGCTGGTTATGGGAATGTCGTAGATATCCAACTCATCACGTTGAATAAAAAACAAAAGCAAATCAAAAGGACCTTGGAAAAAAGGAAGTTTTATCTCAAAACTCAATTTGATACTGGTTAATTCAAGGGTATATATAAAAAAATCCGGCTAGTCAAATATATCATATATACTTCGAAATTATGTCAGCGCCCAAAAAATAAATGTACTTTAACTGTTTGCTAGGTGAAATTATTGCAGTAATGTTCCAGAACAAGTACCTTTATATCAGATTGTATAAATAACAGGAGCGTAATCCAATGTTAATTGAACAGGGCAAGTTATTAGCTACTATCAACAGTCCGCAGGATCTTAAACAGCTAAAACAGCACCAGCTTGTTCAATTAACTCAAGAGCTCAGGCAGTTTATAGTAGACATGGTTTCGGTCTATGGTGGACATTTTGGTGCCAGCCTTGGGGTGGTAGAGTTGACCGTTGCTCTCCACTATGTATTCAACACTCCGAAAGACCAATTGGTTTGGGATGTTGGTCATCAGGCTTATGGGCATAAGATCCTGACCGGACGAAAAGATGCATTTCATACCAATCGGGTTTATGGTGGAATCTCAGGTTTTCCCAAGAGAACAGAGAGTATATATGACACCTTTGGCGTGGGTCACAGTTCAACCTCCATTTCTGCTGCACTTGGCATGGCCCGGGCATCAGAATACCTTAAGATCAACGATAAGCAACACATAGCAGTTATTGGTGATGGTGCCATGACTGCCGGACTTGCATTTGAGGCCATGAATCATGCTGGTGTCTCAAATTGTAATTTACTGATTATTCTGAACGATAATTGTATGTCCATTGATCCCAATGTAGGGGCATTAAAAAATTATCTGACAGACATTACCACTTCCCAGACCTATAATAAAGTAAAGGACGAGCTATGGTATGCACTCGGAAAGCTTAGTAAATTCGGGTCTTCGGCCAGAGAAGTGGTTTCGAAAGTAGAAAACGGATTGAAATCCGTACTTCTAAAACAGAGCAATTTATTTGAATCTCTGAACCTTCGCTACTTTGGACCGGTTGACGGACATGATGTTGACCACTTAGTACATGTTCTTAAGGACCTTCAACGTATCCCTGGGCCCAAAATCTTACATTGTATAACGGTCAAAGGTAAAGGTTTCCCGATAGCTGAAAAGAACCAAACCAAATGGCACGCCCCTGGAACTTTCGATAAAGTTACTGGTGAAATCTACAAAAAGACATACGACATACCCCAGCCTCCGAAATATCAGCAGGTTTTTGGTCATACACTGGTAGAGCTTGCTGAAAAAAACAGCAGGATTATGGGAATAACCCCAGCCATGCCCTCGGGGTCATCGATGAATATCATGATGGAAGCCATGCCGGACCGGGCAATTGACGTAGGTATAGCGGAGCAACATGCAGTTACCTTTTGTGCTGGCCTAGCCACGCAAGGCATTATACCCTATTGCAGTATCTATAGCACGTTCATGCAAAGGGCATATGATCAGGTTATCCACGATGTCTGTATTCAGAACCTGCCGGTAAATTTCTGCCTTGACCGCGCGGGTTTTGCAGGAGCAGACGGACCTACCCATCATGGTGCATATGATCTGGCTTATATGCGATGTCTGCCAAATATGATCGTATCCGCTCCAATGAACGAGTCTGAGCTTAGGAATCTGATGTATACCGCCCAACTACCCAGGGAAGGAAAAGCGTTTACCATTAGATATCCCCGAGGACAGGGGGTTATGCCTGAGTGGAAAACGCCTATGAAGGAGATTGCCATCGGCACCGGCAGAATGATTCTGGATGGAGCAGAGCTGGCTATATTGACCATCGGCCACATTGGCAACTACGCAGTTAAGGCCTGCCAGAACCTTCAGGAAGTTGATTTGTATCCGGCCCATTTTGATATGCGGTTCGTAAAGCCGTTGGATGAAGAGTTATTGCACCAGATTTTCGCGAGATTTCCTAAAATACTGACTGTGGAAGATGGCTGCCTACTGGGAGGGTTTGGTAGCGCAGTCTTAGAATTTATGGTGGACCATGGCTATAACTCTTCAGTAAAAAGATTGGGTATCCCCGACCAAATTATCGAGCATGGCCAGCAGATCGAACTCCAGAGGGAATGTAGCTTTGATCCAGAGGCCATTACTAAAGCTGCTATGGAAATGATGGTCGATAGCACCACAGAATCCCTGACGTAAGTCCTTTTGAAATCAAATCTGTGACTTCTGGTCTCAAGGTTTAAAATACCGCCCCTTTTATACCCATGTAATTTTTGGAGAAAATATCGCTTTTCTTCCCTGCCAAATAATGTTAAATCGTAGTCATAAAGTATTGCAGCCTAATTGAACTTTTGAAAAATTGCTTGCATTAAATAGTTAAGATCATGTTACTGTACGAAAAAATAGAAAGTATTGAAGCATGGAATCAATGGGCTACATTGATTTCATATGGAGTTTTTGGTTTTGGCCTTGGCTTTCTGGCCTATTTTTGGATTAGATTAATTCTGAGTAAAGGATCCAAAGCCAAATATGATTTCCGGAATCTGTATGAGATCAAATTGCTTTTTTATGCCAATGTATTTTTGATCTCAGGTATTGCCGTTTATCTGACTACTCTTTCTGCTGAACCCACAGTTGTTTGGTTCATTGTCAGTTTGTTCGTGGCTCTTATGATGTCAGTATTAGCTATTTCCGTGATTCATAGTTTATTGAATTTCTACTATCCTACTTTCCTGGAGAAGAAACTTCAACAATTAAGGTATAAACCAAGGATTTCCCCCAAATCCGGCAACCCAATGAAGCTTTTGAGTGAAGAGGAGGAAGACGTCCACCTGGACGAAGGGATGCAGGCTGAAGAAAATATCTTTTCCATAGACTATGATGTATGGGTAGATGAAGAAAACGGGTATACTCAAATTGAAAAATACGCCGGCCATTTACATGCCATCGAGTGTTCTGAGTGTAACTACCAAACATTGAAAGTTGTTAAGGAAGAATTGTTGGAGTCACCTACTGAGAATGAACCTGGTCAGTTGTTGAAATATCAAAACTGTACCTACTGTGGTCATAAGGTCAAAAAAGCCTTCAGAGTGGCCCCACTATCGAAAATATCTGAATCTTCTGATGAGGTATCAGTAGTAGTTTCGTAAAAGAATTTGTTGTGTTAAATCAGGTGAAGCCCCAACGCGTTATTACGCGCTGGGGCTTTTTTATGATTGAATGAAAGGCCATATTCCACTCCATTGGTTTCTGACCAGATTGTGGTTTTTTGATTATCTTTAGTAAGGAACTTTATAAGTTAGTCAAATGACTGTTTGCAACAAATGATTTTCGATGAATCGATCCAGTGTGCAAGGGATCTTGACCAGCAGGATCCTTTGAGAAAATTCCGAGAACAGTTTCTATATCCGGAAATAAACAACAAAAAGACTATTTATTTTTGTGGTAATTCCTTGGGTTTACAACCTAAAAAAACTATTGATCACCTCCAGGCAGAATTAGATGCTTGGGGAAATCTTGCAGTAGAGGGGCATTTTCATGGTACAAACCCATGGTTTGAATATCACAAATTCCTTAAAAAAGGTCTGGTTGAACTAACCGGTGCAAAAGATGGCCACGAGGTAACTCCCATGGGAAGTCTCACCTCGAATCTACATCTAATGATGGTTTCGTTTTTTCGTCCCTCCAACCAAAGGTACAAGATCATCATGGAATTCGGTGCCTTCCCCAGTGATCAATATGCGGTTGAAACGCAGTGTCGTTTTCATGGTCTGGATCCAGCTGATGCAGTTATTGAAATGGCACCGAAGCCGGGTGCGCATACATTGGAAACTACCGATATCATAAATTGTATAGAAGAAAACCGGGAACAACTGGCGTTGGTCTTGATGAGCGGTATTCAATATTTCTCAGGACAACTATTTGACATAGAAACTATAACCAGGGCAGGCCACCAGGCAGGGGCAATGGTTGGGTGGGACCTGGCCCATGCTATAGGCAATGTTCCTTTGTTTCTACATGACCAGCAAGTTGATTTTGCAGTGTGGTGCAGCTATAAGTATTTAAACTCCGGGCCCGGAGGTACTGCTGGCATCTTTGTGCATGAAAATCATGGAAAAAATGAAGACCTTCCCCGTTTCGGTGGTTGGTGGGGACATGTCGAAGAGGAGCGTTTTCAAATGAAAAAAGGATTTATACCAATGACCGGTTCAGACGGATGGCAATTGAGTAATGCCAACGTACTATCTATGGCTGCTCAGAAAGCTTCACTAGACATATTTTTAGCAGCAGGAATAGACAACCTCAGGAAAAAGAGCCTGCTTTTAACTGGCTATCTAAACTACCTATTGCAAGAGGCAGCCGTGGACTCCGGATTATTTCAGGTAATAACACCGGAGGAAAGCCGTGGATGCCAGCTATCCCTAGGGTTCCATGACAGGGGTAAGCATATCTATCAAGAATTATTAGACCAATCAATAATAGTGGACTGGCGTGAACCAAATTGTATCAGAGTGGCTCCTACACCTCTTTATAACGGTTTTCAAGAAGTATTCGAATTTAGTCAGGTACTTAAGAAACTACTGGTATGAGTGAGCGATCAATATTGGTAGTCGGCTCTCTGATTTCCCAAGCTTGGTCAAAGCTCTGAAAGCACCGGTTGATTTGCCATAAGTTGCCGATATTGTTCAGCTCTGTACAGTATTTCTTCTACATAATGCACCGGCTCCCGACCTCTGCAATAACCGGCGGAAACAACGGGATCGTTGTAGAACTCCGGCTCCGACTTCTTCAATAAATAATAAGCCACGTGATCATCCCAAATGGTTGAATCCTTATCATATTTTTCACATAATTTTCTGGCGTCCAGGACATGACCCTGACCCACATTGTAGGAACCCAAAATAAACTTGACACGCTCTGCATCATCAGGCACCTTTGGCTGCCAGAATTCTTCCAGCCACTTTAAATATTTTACGCCTGCAGAAATACCTTGTTGCGGGTCTTCAGGATCGGTAGTGCCGAATTGCTTGGCAGTCGCCGGCATAAGTTGCATTAAACCCTTGGCCCCTACCCAACTATCGGCTTTAGGATTAAATTTGGATTCCTGAAAAATTAAAGCTGCCAGTAATTCCCAGTCCCAACCCAATTCAAGGGCGCCCTTTTTGATTAGGCTGTCATATGGGCTCAACTGGTGACCTACCAGTGTTGAGTAATCGCTGTGTACCCGTCGAAGTGAAGCCTTAGAACTATTAAAATACCGGTCATAAATGGTGTAAAAAGGCACTTCCTTTTTCATTTGCGCCAACCAGGTGTTTGCTGCCTGTAGCAACTGCACACTGTTTTGACGTACTCCCCAGGCGATTCTTTGGGAAAAACTTATGGGAGTTTCAATATCCAGGTTTTTATGATAGGTAGCATTTAGTTTGGCAACGTTCTCATCTGCAACCGTATATTTAATATCCCCCATAGCAACTCGGTGTATGAGATTTTCCACCTCCACATTTCCTGGTTCCTCCACAATAATCACATCACCTCCCATCTCTTCAGATAAGTTTTGTAATCGGCTTACAAAGCTTGAACTTTTCCTTACATGAATCTCCTGCCCGATCAATTCCACCTGGTCCCGAATCATTTGCTTTTCGATCTCATGTAGTTTCATTTGACGCCAATTGTCGGGTTTTTTTTGAATCAACACCTGACGCGATAAGGTCAGGTGGTCTGAGAAAGCGATTCTCTTGGCCCTTTCTTTAGTGACGGTCAAGTTATAAGCAACGATATCACCTGCTCCACCGTTCAGTTTGGCAAATGCGTCGTCAATGTCTGTGGTTATTACCAATTGTAGCTCTACTCCCAGATCCTCCGTCAACAAACTCAAAAGTTCATATTCATATCCCATGGGCTGACCTTTGTAGATAAAATAACTAGTGGTACTATTATCCACGATGGCAATCAGCGAACCGCGTTCTTTAATTCTGTCCAGGTCGAAATCAATTGGTGGAATGTCCATAACCCCTGGTTCATTGGATTCCGATCCTTGTTGGCTGTCAACACAAGTCGCGAGTAACAGTCCGAAGCAGAAAATAAAGCCGGCAAATTTCAGGTTCAATGATCCGATCATAGATATTTCGTCTTAGTGCCAAATAATATACAAAATTTGTTGGACTTTAGCTTCAGAGGTGCCTCCGGGGCGAGGAACGAGGGCTGTAATAAGAAAATAGCGCAAGTGTTCCGAAAGGGTCACTTGCGCATTAGCTGCACAAGTCAAAAAGACTTGCGCCAGATGTAATCTTAGGATATCCTAAGACCACTCTTTTTTTTCTAGAAGCTATACCTAAATCCCAATCGAGCACTCCACCGGGCACTGTTTACACCAGATTGAATAATGCTCCATGGATCACCCGGATCGGAGAAAGAGAATGCAGGAACGGTAAGCTCTCCAGTATCTTGGTCAGGTAAGAACCCTATGAAGTTGATCAACTGAAAATTCTGGTTGTCGCTAATCTCATGTCTGCGACCCCAATTCTTATTCAGGAAATGAGTAAAGTTGAAGATATCAATGGAAACCTCCAATGAATGTCTTTTACCTCCGGTATGGATAAAAAACTCCTGGGCTGCTCTAAAATCCAAAATATTCTCAAACGGCATGCGACCACCATTTCTTTCTGCATAATGTCCTCGTCGTTCACTCAGGTAATCGTCACCATTTATGAAGGCGTCCAAAGCAGTCCATTGAGCAGCGGCATCGGATGCCTCAACTACCATTTCACCACCCATGCCATCATCTACCAATTCCCCGAAAATAATATCACCTGAGCTGGAGGGGACGTATATCAAGTTACGTGCTTCATCCAAGTTGGGATCATCATTAGTTAATAAACCACCGTCATCATTATATACATAACTAAAAGGCAATCCGGATTGACCATTGTAAAATAGTGAAACAGAAGTAGCAAACTTATTGGCATATTCCCAGCGCTTGGACAGGAATCCAACAATTCTGGATCCAGTAGCATACTGTGAACGAGCCAAACCTGCAGGATTGTTTCTTCCGGTCACGCTGTGATACTCATTCCATTGATTGGCATTGATAAATATAGTACCGTCAAAAAGGGATTCTGAATGTGTGTATGAATAAGCAATGCTACCGGTAAACCCATTTTGTAACGGTTTCTGTATTTGAGCAGTAAAACTGAAGGTATTTCCCTTGCTGGTGTTATCGGCTAACGTTATATAGTTATAGGTATCATCCAAAAAGGTCTCAGGTTCGAATATTGGACGATTATCTGGAGTACCGGTTAAAGTACCTATGGGGTTGAACGGCTTATTAACCATGGTATAATTAATGTCATTTACCTTTTTGGTGTATTGTACATCAAGGGTACCAATTAATCCCCACCACGGCAGCCTGTGATCTACTCCTAAACTCATTTTAAAAATTTGAGGGAATTTAAAATCATCCGCAAATAAGTCCACATCACCTTGAGGACTGACTTTATTTGATGGTTGTTTGGTAAGGTCGGGTTCAAAAGGAATTCCCAATGATCCGTCTCCACTGGGAGGAGCAAATCCAACGCCATCAAATGTGGCCGTAAACCCGCTGGTAAGGCCATTTCTCAGATAAATACCTCCCGGCCATACGTAGGGAATCCGGCTGGTAAATATTCCCAAACCTCCTCGGATTTGAGTTCTTTTATTGCCATTTACATCCCAGTTGAAGCCAAATCGAGGACTCCAATGAAGCTGGGTACTAGGAACCTGACCCGCAGTAGCTCCCTGAAGATCATAACCCGCATCTTCAAAAATACTGGTATCAAACTGAGAGTTATCTATACCATCTGTTAGGAAGATAGGAATATCTACCCGCAGGCCACCTGTTAATTTTATATTCTCATTAACCTGGAACTCGTCTTGTATATAGAATCCTAACTGCAATGTATTGAAATCAGCAGCTACAGAAACTGCATCATCCCCAATGTTTTCATCGAATTGTTCGTGTCCATACAAGAAGAGGTAAGCCTCTGGAATGGTTTGCAAGAACTTATCAGTAGAGCTAAAAGTGTATTGCGGGGGATGAAATGGTAAGAACAGGTTGAAAATATTGAAGTATTCATTGTGGGTACCAAAAGTTATGGTATGTCTTCCTTTGTATAAATTGAAATTATTGGTCAGGGTAATTACATCCTGGTTCACCACGTTGGCGTGAGAAAACGGTTCGCCCCCTAGAACGATCGATGCACCGTTTGCTCCGTCATCAATGGAAATACTTGGAAATGGTTGTCCTGTTACTTCCCGGTCATCCCTGACGGTGGTAACCCCCAAAATCAAGCTATTGGAAGAGTTCGAAAAATTACTTTTCAACTCAATTGAACCCGAATTTGCTATTGAAGGAAAAGTTTGTCCACTATTAGAAAAATTCGCCTCGGTATTGGTTGACCTGTCTGGGCCAACCTGTGAGGCCTTTGTATATCGATACCTCACCGCCAATTTGTGTTTTTGGCTGATATTCCAGTCCAGATTCAACATGAACTTTTCACCGTCAAGTAGGTTGCTGGTCTGTCGCCATTCTCCAGGTTCATATCCATCAGAACCGGCAATCTGACCGGGAGTTCTCACCCAGTCAGCGATTTCATCAAATTTAGCGGCATCGGCATCTCCCAGGTAATCGTTAAGGGAAAACGGTTGAGGCGTTTCATCCCTTTGAATTTCGGCTAAGACAAAAAAGAATAATTTGTTTTTGATAATTGGACCTCCAAGACGGAAACCGTAAGTCTTGTTACTGAAATCGGCCAGTTTCTCACGAGGGCCGGTATCTGTAGGTGTTTTTCCGGACAATCCCTCGTTAGAGACTAAATACCAAGCCGAACCTTCCAGTTCGTTTGATCCTGTCCGGGTTACCGCGCTAATACCGGCTCCTGCCAGTCCACCTTGACTCACATCGTAAGGTGCCAACACCACCTGGAACTGCTCTATCCCATCAATGCTAATCGGTGAGATACCGGTTTGACCCCCGTTGGTTCCGTTACTGGCTAGCCCAAAGTAATCATTGGTAGCAGCCCCATCGATAAAAACTGAATTGTATCGATTATTGAGACCTCCAAATGAAATGGCACCATCTATACCCACACTGGTATTAGCCAGAGGGGTTAGACGAGTAAAGTCGTTCAAATCCCGACTTACGGTGGGTAGTTGCTGAATGGTGTAGTCATTAACCACCGTTTCCGGGGCGGAACGATTTCCATCGAATATGTCTCCGGTGGTAGCAATGATTTCCACGGCCTCCAATTGAGTAACGTCTACACTCAATTCAGTGTCCAGTCGAAACGTCTGACCCAGATCCAGGTAAACTCCTGCTTGGATAAACGATTCAAATCCCACAAAACTGATGGTAATGGTGTAGGGTCCGCCGACATTCATATTACTGAGTCGATAGTTTCCGGTAGCATCGGTTACGTTCCCAAATTGAGCATTGGTTGGCTGGTGAACTGCTATCACCGTAGCACCGGGAATCGCTGCTCCATTTGAGTCGGTAATAGTCCCGTTCATGCTTGAGGTGGTGGATCCCTGACCCCATAGTACAGGGCTAGTGGATACTATCAACGCACCAAGCAGCAAAGTCTTTAGTAAAATTCTAATCATAGTGTTTTAGGTTTGTGATCAATTGCATGGCTATTCTGTTTATAAGTATTACATTCTTATAAGTAATATGAGATTCTCATAATAAAAGTTCATTTTGGTCTCGTTCGAGTAAATTAACTAATTAAATTTTAGCTAACAAAAAGCGTCCCAATGATAAAGCTCACCAGCGGTCTGAATCATTGCCGTTTAATAAAAATTGTTTACTTTTCATGCGATCTGATCTTAAAAAATACTATCATTTCACATGCTGAGAGTTATTAATTTCATTTGTCTTGGGTTCCTTATAAGTAGTACCTTGTGGTCCCAGGACCTCCAATATTATCTACCGCACGATATTGAGTATGATCCTAAGGTCCCTACCCCTGCTTCAGTAATAGGACATTCTGTGGGAGAGTGGCACGTGAGCCACGACAAATTGGTCCGTTATATGGAGGCAGTGGCAGCATCTTCAGATCGGGTCATTAGGGAAACTTACGGTTACACCTATGAGGGTCGGTCACTGATGTTGTTGACCTTTACCAGCCCTGAAAACCACCAAAATCTTGAATTGATCAGAAAGCAACATTTACAATTATCAGAACCCTCTGAAAGTGCAAGATTAGATATTGACAATATGCCTGTGGTGGTCTGGATGGGTTACAGCGTACACGGTAATGAAGCCAGTGGCACCAATGCTTCTTTGCTAGCCGCATATTACTTGGCTGCTGCGCAGGGGCCAGAAATTGAGGAATTACTGAACGATGCTATAATACTCATTGATCCCAGCATTAATCCTGATGGTATGAATCGTTTCGCAAGTTGGGTTAACAGTCATCGCAGTAAGAATCTGGATGGGAATCCCAGCAGTCTTGAGCACAATGAATCCTGGCCTAAGGGCAGAACCAATCACTACTGGTTCGACCTTAACCGGGACTGGTTGCCATTGCAACACCCCGAATCAAAGGGACGTGTTGAAAAATTTCATTACTGGAAACCGAATATTTTAACTGATCACCATGAAATGGGGGCTCATCGTACCTTTTTCTTCCAACCAGGTGTCCCCTCCAGAAATCATCCGCTTACTCCCGACAACACCTATAAATTGACCTCCTTAATTGCTGCATACCATGCGAAAGCCTTGGACCAGATCGGGTCACTCTACTATTCACAGGAGAGTTATGATGATTATTATTATGGTAAAGGCTCTACTTACCCGGACATAAACGGATCAGTTGGAATACTTTTCGAACAGGCAAGTGCCAGAGGACATCTACAGGATACCGATAATGGAGCGCTTACTTTCCCGTTTGCCATTAAAAATCAGTTTACTACCACATTATCTACTATGCAAGCCGCGAAGGACCTACGGGCCGAACTTTTAGAACACCAAAGAAACTTCTATTCCAGCGCTATTGATGAGTCCAATAAAGACCACCTTAGGGCCTATATCTTCCAATCCGGAGATCATGGGAGGATGTATCATTTTCTTGACATGGTCAAGAGACATCAAATTGATGTCTATCATGTTAGTCAGGACCTAAATATTGGCGGAACAGAGTTTAGTGCCCAGCATAGTTATATTGTCCCACTTAGACAACCACAATACCGGTTGATCAAAGCCATGTTCGAGCAAAGGACCGAATTCCAGGACAGTTTATTTTACGATGTCTCTGCATGGACCTTGCCTCTGGCTTATAACTTGGATTTCAGCCAATTGGATGGGCGTAATTTTCAGCAGTCATTGTTGGGTGAACCTGTTGAGAAGATAAATTTTCCGAAAGGACAGGTCCTCGGAGGTAAAAGTCTTTATGCCTATGTTTTTGAATGCCGGGAATACTACTCATACCGGGCCATGAATTATCTACTCACTCAAAAGTTGAAAGTAAAAGTTGCCACCGAAAACATGATTCTGGAATCAGGTGTAGTAATACCGCCTGGCAGTGTTATTATTCCGGTTGCTCAACAAGAACTGGACCCTGAAAATATTTATCAACTAATGCAGTTTATTGCTGAAAATGATGGTGTAACCGTAAGATCGTTATCCACAGGTTTTAGCAGCATAGGAAAATCCTGGGGAAGCCCTACCGTAAAACCCCTAACACAGCCTAATGTAGTAGTACTCGCCGATGATGACATCAATGGATATGAGGTGGGTGAAGTGTGGCATTTACTTGATCAGAGATTTGATGTAAGAATGACCATGGTATCGCAAAGAAAATTTGCGGGTATGGATCTAAATAAATTTAATACCTTGATCATGGTAAGTGGTCAATATCGTTATTTAAGCAATCCGGCGAAAGACAAAATTAAACAGTGGATAGCAAATGGAGGCCAGGTGATTTGCTGGAAAACTGGGGCAAAATGGCTTACCAATGTCAAAATTAGCACCTTGCTTTTTGAGAAGAATGAACCAGATACTATATCTCAATTACCATACGGAGAGAGGAATAGGTACACAGGTGCCCGAAAAATAGGCGGCGCCATATTCAAAGTTAAATTGGACCTTACCCACCCCCTAACTTATGGAATGGAGCAATCTACCATGCCCATATTTAGAAACTCTGAATTGATTATGAAACGCTCAAAAAACCCCTTTACTAACCCCATAATGTATACCTCAGATCCTTTAATGTCAGGGTATATCCATGCTAAAAAATTGGAAGAATTGAAGAATACTCCCGTGGTTGGAATATCTCATGTTGGGAAAGGACGAATCGTGGCATTTACCGACAATCCTAACTTTAGGGCATTTTGGTTGGGAACCAACAAACTTTTTTTGAACGCGTTGTTCTTTGGATCTACCATTGAAGCCAAAGCATTGAAATAGTATTTTGGAAGGCCCGGAAAATTGTTTTCCTTTGTGCCATGAGTATAAATCACTTACTTTTCCCCCAAGACAAGAACTATATACTTAAGGAGGCACAAGCCGACACTCAAAAAGTGCTACTTACTAAGCTGGCCGCTGTTGTTAAGCACACTTATCTAACTCGCTTCAATCCGTTGGATCTTGAAGACGATACCATTAAAGTCATCAAGAAATGTAAGAAATTTTCTATCGGGCATTTGGAAAGTTTCTATTGGGAGCTAGCAGGGATTTATAGATATAAAGTGGGTAGTAATCAATTGGAATTCATCTTCTCAGGGAAAAGTCATTACCATAAGTATCTGGATGACTGGACGGATGTCTTTGAAATTTGGATGGAAGATTTCTGTAACTCCCAATATTTCATCAGGACAGTGCTGGAGATGACTATATTAAAACCCGAGCACCACGTTACACTATTAGCCAAAGACCGGTTAAAGGGTTACCTCATGCAGTACTTTAATCTTAAAGTTTACAAGTACCGCGGCATAGTCCCCATTCAGGCGGCTTAAATCAAAGGCGGATCCCGAAAAAGAAGAAGTGCTATCTAAATTGATCCTTGGGACTCTTTAATCATTTTTTAAATGCAATTCCGAAAAATGGGACTACTCACTGTTAAATTGACAGTCAGAAATCAAAAAAGGAAAGGACCATGAAAAGCTTAAAAAACCGAGTTCAATTAATTGGCAGGGTTGGCAAAGACCCTGAATTCAGGCTGCTGGACAGCGGAAAAAATGTAGTCAATTTTTCAATGGCTACCAGTGATAGTTATAAGAATGCTTCCGGCGAAAAAACTATAGACACTCAGTGGCATCAGATCGTTGCCTGGGGTGGTCTGGCGGAAATCGCCGATAAATATTTGAAAAAAGGCAGTGAAGTTGCCATACAGGGTAAACTAATCCATCGAAATTACGAAGGGCCGGATGGTAAGAAACGCTATGTTTCAGAGATCATAGCAGAGGAAATCCTGCTCTTGGGTAAACCAGCAGCACAAGAAGTGAAGACGGCGTAGCGTTTTTAGGGACTGAAGGATTGGGGATTGAGGGATTGAGGGACTGAGGGATTGAGGGATTGAATGGGTGCATGGAGTCAAAGTCAATCACTCAGCCCTTAACAATTTATCCTTCAGTCCTTCAGTCCTTCGTTTAAATAATTGAATCTTGCCCCTGCCGTCCTGTCCTTCATTAGAAATAATCAGATCGCCGCCGGTGGTAAAACAAATGCCTTCAGGTTGACGGAAGACCCTCGGTGACAAGGGTACCAAATGTTTTGTGTGACCTTCTGGGTTTAATACTATAAGTAACTTGCCAACAGTAGCAATAATATATATATCCCTGGTTTCCGGATGGACCGCGATACCTGAGGGCATAAATGCTTTTTTTCTCTTAGTCAGATTCATCGGGGTTGTTTGCTGATCATTCCAGGATTCCAATTGTTTTGAGGTTATTAGGAAAACGGGATCCGGATCAAATCCTTGATTAAGATGATAGCCATAAACAGCTTTTCCCTCCACGGATTTACCGTTCAAGCCTGCCTTGCCTTTACAGGCAATTAAAAGTTGATTATTTTCAGGGTGATAAGCCAGTCCTTCGGCATTGTTAGCTCCTTTAAGAGGTGTATTCAAGGTGATGGTTGTGTGATCCCTAAATGAGAATTGGTAGATCTTACCATTGCTTTTTAGAACATAAGCCATGTCCCCAATAATCTCAATCCCTTCAAAATCACCACTTTTCCCAAATTTGAATCGTTCTATAATTTTGTTCTCTGTTAGACTATACAAAAATATAGTACCCGTTTCATCCTGTACACAGGCCACTACTGTATCGTTCATCATGGCGAGGCCCGAGATTTCTGTCAATGCCCCCGGCAAAATAAATGTCTCAGATGGCTGTAGGAGATTATATCCGGTGATTTTAGCAAACTCTTTAGTAAATGGCTGGAAGTGATCATTGTAGTCTGATTCACTGAACCGACAAGCAGCTAGATTAATGATGATGCAAAATGCCCAAAAGTAAACTCCCCCAAGTTCTACCTTCATAATTTATAGAGAAACGTAAACAGTCAGTTTTATTTAATTTTCTTATATTTATAAGAGAAATCAACGTTGTGTATAAGGTATTAAAACCGATTTGCGATTAAGATAATACGAAATATGAAAGAGAATCACAAACACAACGGTTCCCCTTCAGAGTCTCCGTTATTAGATCAAACCAGAAAGTTTGTAGTTGAGCTGATGGCAAATGAATTACCTAAGCAATACGTCTATCACAACCTGCAACATACATTGGATGTAGTATCCGCAGCAGAAGAAATAGCCATTCATTCCAATTTAGAAACAAAACAAATCGAAATGGTTATGGCAGCAGCATATCTACATGATATAGGCTACATCAAGAACAACGAACAACATGAAGACCACAGTATTACACTTTCAAGGGAATTCTTGGACCAACTAGGGGCCAACAAAAAGTACATCGAGGATGTTATAGGTTGTATTGAGGCTACCAAATTACCTCAAAATCCAAAAAATCTGCCACAACAGGTACTTTGCGATGCAGACTTGTACCATTTAAGTAGTGGGCATTATTTTGAGAAGGCAGATCTGCTTCGTGCAGAGTTCAGTACTATTGAAAAAGAGGATATTTCGGAATCAGAGTGGCTTGATATGAGCACCGTTTTCATCGACAACCACCAATACTTCACCGATTATGGTAAGCTTACACTTGGTCCAAGAAAAGCAAAAAATCTTAAAAAGATAAAAAAAAGACTTAAAGTCCTAAACGGCGACCCCACATACACCGAAAAACTTGAAAAGGAATTAGCAAAACTAAGAGAACGAGAACTTAAAAAACCAACCCGGGGTATTGAAACTATGTATCGTATCACTTCCCGAAATCACATGACATTGAGTGGAATGGCTGATACCAAGGCCAATATAATGATCTCCATCAATTCCATCATGCTCTCAATTTTAGTAAGTGTACTAATACGCAAGTTTGAAGAGTATCCAAATTTGATAGTACCAACTTTAATCATTGTGGTAGTTTGTCTGGCGGCTATTGTTTTTTCCATATTAGCCACCAGACCAAATATCACATCGGGGAAATTTACCAGAACCGACATCAAAAAAAAGCGTACCAATTTACTATTCTTCGGCAATTTCCACAGAATGAAGCTTGTCGACTACATGTGGGGAATGAGGGAAATGCTTAAAGATGGTGATTATCTATACGGTAGTCTTACCAAGGACATTTATTTTTTAGGTGTGGTTTTAGGTAAAAAATATCGCTTTCTACGCATTTCCTATACCATATTTATGTATGGTTTTGTTATAGCAATTCTAAGCTTTTTGCTAGCAGTTGCCTTCCCCAATTTTATGACTCCATCGATATTCTTACCTTAATCCTCTGAAGGCAGCCCACAAAGATCCGTACCAAGGGAATACAATCAGTGCTACTCCCGATTGGTATAAATCATTTCATTTAATCTGTTCCAACGATTTTTGGTCCAATTTGCAGTTAATCCATTCGCTGTCAAACTTTGTCCCCAGGCTTTTGTAAAATTCAATTGCTGAGGTGTTCCAGTCCAGAACTTGCCAGTACATTCCAGTACAGACCTCCTTTTGGGCAAATTTAGCTGTTTCCCATAACAACTTTTTCCCAACGCTCTTTCCTCGGTAAGATTTTGTAACCACCAGATCTTCAAGGTAAAGTCCTTTGCCCTTCCAGGTTGAGTATCTATAATAAAACAAAGACAACCCAATGACCTGATTATTATGAAGAGCCACCAGGAATTCGAAACCCGGTGCAGGACCAAACCCATCTGCCAATAATTGATCTTCGGTTACTTCCACACTTTCCAGGGCACCTTCGAACTCCGCTAATTCCTTAATCAGGCTTAGGACATCGGGAATGTCTGATTTAGTCCCTTTTCTTATTATAATATCGGTCATTATATACTATTGTCATTTCAAACATGACACGACACTAGGGCCAGGTCCAACCTATATAAAGTCTTAATGTGTAATGTCATCAAATCCAGTATATGGAACTAACACTTCAGGAATACGGATCCCTTCCTGGTATTGGAAGTTTTCCAAAATAGCCGCTAGTATTCGTGGTATGGCCAAAGCACTTCCATTCAAAGTGTGCAGTAAAAAGTTCTTTTTATCCTTACCCCTACACCTAAGCTTTAATCGATTGGTTTGGTAGGTTTCAAAATTACTGACAGAGCTTACCTCCAACCATTTATCCTGGCCGGCTGCATACACTTCAAAATCAAAAGTCTGTGCTGAAGTAAAACCGAGATCACCTCCACATAAGTTTACTATTCGATAAGGGAGCTTCAATTGTTGTAGTAATAAACCGACGTGCTTGCACATTTCGTCAAGGGCCTGATAAGAATAGTCAGGATGATTAACCTGAACGATCTCCACTTTGTCAAATTGGTGCAATCTGTTGAGACCGCGTACATCAGCACCCCAGCTTCCAGCCTCCCGTCTAAAGCAAGGGGTATATCCCACGTTCTTTACTGGTAAGTCAGAAGCTTCTAAAATTGTATCTCTGTAAATATTGGTGATGGGAACTTCAGCTGTTGGAATAAGATAGTAATTGAAATCTGAAATTGCATACATTTGCCCTTCCTTGTCAGGTAGTTGCCCCGTTGCCAGGCCAGATGTTTCGTTTACCATCACCGGTGGTTGTATTTCCTGGTATCCCGCTGCTTCTGCCTGATCCAGGCAGAAGTTTGCCAGAGCCCGGACAAGTTTAGCTCCCTTTCCTTTATAAATTGGGAAACCTGCACCCGTCACTTTATTTCCAAGATCAAAATCAATTATATCGTATCTTTTTATGAGATCCCAATGCGGCACAGCACCTTCGTGCAGGGCAGGTAATTCACCCCACTCTTCCACTACTTCATTTTCCTCTACGGAACATCCCTCAGGTACATTTTTGTTTGGGATATTAGGAATATTATAAAGAGTCTCTTGCTGTTTATCCACCAAAGTGTTCAGCTTGTCCTGAAGCTCTTTAGCCTGGTTCTTCAATGCTGAAGTTTCCTCCTTAAATTGCCGGGCTTGCTCCTTCTTTCCAGCCTGGATCAACCTGCCAATCTCTTTGGATTTTGCATTGGCCTCAGCCAGCGTGCTATCCAATTTTGTCTGGGTTTCACGTCGATTCCTATCCAGATCTAATAACTCTGATAATAAGCTCTCAGCATTTGCAATGCCTCTTTTTATCAAGCCGCTCACTGACCGATCAAAATGGTCCCTGATAGTTGTAATCTCCAGCATAATATTGATTTAAAAGATCACAAAATAAATGAATAAAATGGATAATAGATAATATTTAACCAGCTAACCCTTTGTCTATGGTAAAGAGAAATTTAATTCAATGCTTGTTTATTTTATGTCATTAGTATAATATTGCAATATCTTTGCATATCACTCAAGGCTGTTCAGCTCTTGAGGTCATATCTAGATTAATATTTCAATCTGATTAACTTATTCATAGCATTTAGAGCTTAAACTATCATTTTCTAACCCAATAGGATTAAATCCTTTTTTTATTTATGTACAATATTGATGAATTGAATGTGCGACTTCTTTCAGAGTTGAAAGAAATTGCCGATGAGTTAGGCGTAAAAGACTTTAAGAGATTAGCGAAAAAGGACCTTGTCTACAAGATCCTTGACCAGCAGGCCGTTATGCCTGAAAACGATCTTCCTGAAAAGAAACCTGCTGAAAAAAAGCGTGAACCCAAGCGTGAATCCAAGCCTCGCGCCCCAAAGATTCCCAAAAGGGAAAACGTCACCGAAAACCAGGATTCAACCCCCTCAGATGGTGAAATTTTAGATTCCTTTAATGTAAAAATGGAAGCATCATCTTTGGAAACTCCTTCTAAAACCGGTCAGAAATCTGCAGAGCGCGGCGGGCATAGAGATCATACGCCCAAGGAAAACCAGGACCAGGCACCAAAGGAAAATCGAAACCAGGGACACAGGGAAAAGAGAGACCATACACCGAGAGAGAAAAGAGAACAAAAGCCCAAGAGAAACAGTATCAAAGATTTTGATGGCTTGATTGTAAATGAAGGAGTGCTGGAGATCATGCAGGACGGCTATGGGTTTCTACGCTCGTCTGATTACAACTATTTGAGTAGTCCGGATGATATCTACGTCAGCCCTTCCCAAATTAAACTTTTCGGGCTGAAGACCGGAGACTCCGTAAAGGGCCAGATCCGTCCACCAAAAGAAGGTGAAAAATATTTTGCACTTTTAAGAGTTGAAACCGTAAACGGGAAAACTACAGACGAAATCCGTGACCGGGTACCATTTGAGTATTTGACCCCGTTATTTCCTGACGAACGCCTGAAGCTCAGCACCAAAGCAGGGGAATATTCTACCCGCGTATTAGATATGTTCGCCCCCATAGGGAAAGGGCAACGTGGAATGATCGTCGCACAACCCAAAACTGGTAAAACGGTGCTGTTAAAGCAGATCGCCAACGCCATAGCTAAAAATCATCCGGAGGTCTATTTAATCATTCTTTTGATCGATGAACGACCGGAAGAAGTAACTGACATGGCCCGTAGTGTAAAAGCCGAGGTTGTTTCCTCTACTTTCGACGAGCAAGCTGAACGTCATGTTAAAGTCTCCAATCTAATATTGGAAAAAGCCAAACGCATGGTTGAGTGCGGTCATGATGTGGTAATCCTGCTGGATTCCATTACCAGGCTGGCAAGAGCCTATAACACTGTTATTCCCTCTTCAGGAAAAATTCTTTCCGGTGGTGTAGACGCAAACGCATTACACAAGCCCAAACGATTTTTTGGAGCGGCCAGGAATGTTGAAAACGGAGGTTCACTCACCATAATTGCCACTGCCTTAATTGAAACAGGTTCCAAAATGGATGAAGTAATCTTTGAAGAGTTCAAAGGTACCGGAAATATGGAGCTCCTATTGGATCGTAAACTGTCCAATAAGCGTATTTACCCGGCAATTGATGTTCCCGGATCAGGTACACGCCGGGAAGACCTGTTATTAGACAAGGAAACATTACATCGTATTTGGATCTTAAGAAGGTTCATGGCAGATATGAATTCCAACGAAGCCATCGAATTTCTACTTGATAGAATGAAAGGAACGGAAAGCAACGAGGAATTCCTCATCTCCATGAACGATTAGTTGCCATCTACAAAGTCCTGCAAATACCTAAAACTGTCAGTTAGGACTCCCTGATTGGTTATAGTTGCCCTGGTGATTACTTGTTGATCGTCTGATTCCATCAGGGGAGGAAGTACATTTTGAATCAGATCTTCACCAAAATCCAAACTGGCATCTCGAGGTAGTTCACCTGGCAAATTATCAACAGACATTACCGTCAGATTGGCTTCATCGGTAAAAAGATCCTCAACTTTGTCCTCACTGGGATTGTAATCATAAAGAGGATTATCAATGGTGGAGGCCTTTTTGGTTGCAGGAATTGAACCCTCTATATCACAGGTAATGTCTCCTATTACTTTAATTTTAAAATCCGGCCCAAGGATATCCTGAGGAGTAAATAACACCGGCGCCCTGGGGTCCCAATATGCTCCTGCAATTAAAATATCTGCATGGTTCGCAAACTGTGCGAAGCTACTCTGGTAATTTTCAGGGTCTGAAAAAAACTCCCCCCTGTTAAAAAGTGTTCCAGTTTTGTTCACATGATAATCACGGCTATTCAATTGGGTATATACCGGCCCGGGATAAATCTGATCAATAAATTGGGCAGCAGTAACCTGTCTGATTCCCAGCCCGTTTAATACCTCCATGGCACCTTTACCCACTCTGCCGCCACCCGTAAGAGCGACCTTAATTGGTGGCAACTTGACTTTGACAAATTCTTCTTGTAGTTGCTGAAGGTCAAAGCAGTCACGGGCCCTGCGTATATCAAATAGTTTGTATCGCTGTCCATATGCCCATATACTATTGTAAGCACCCACAATACCGGCATATCGACCAAATGCCAACAGCCGTGTCCCCGATGAGTTGGTTAAACATTCATAATCCACCAGGGTAATCTTTTTGTCCAGGATGGCCCGGAGCAGTTCCCTATTGTACTCCTGTGCTTTGATAGTATGAGAAAAGAAGAAATAACATTTGTTTGGGATCAGTTCAGAAACAGGCACTTCCTTAACTCCAAATAAAACGTCGCAATCTGAGACGTCCTTGACCACTTTCACACCTAGTTCCAGGTATTCCCGATCAGAATAGGACCGGTGATGGCTTGACTGGCAAACCACCTCAACATTTGTAAAATTCTGATTAATATACCGGGCTGATACCGGAGCTAGCGAAACTCTCCGATCCAACGGTACTTTACCTTCACGAATAAGCCCGATACGTAATTTCGCCATATTTAGATCTTACTCTTGTTCCTCATCATCATCCATTTCGTCAGATTCTTTTTGCTTATTAGGGTCCTTTAGGTGTCTGAGCTTCTTATCATCTACCTCTCGGTTCAAAAATTCATTGATCTTATTAATGTCAAAATTGGTTTTAATCTCGCCAAAGGCATCAATTTCAATATCGAACCCTTCCAATTCTTTATTGACTCTGGGCTTCTGCTCTTTTTTGGGCTTATTAGTTTTTTTCTTTGTCATAGTTTCTTAATGGTTATATCTGCCAAATGGGTTATGGCTTTATTTAACCGGTCAATAGTTTCCTCTTTACCAAGAATTTCCATGATCTTCATTAGATCCGGTCCTTTACCCACACCAGTCAGGGCCAAGCGCAACCCTGGCAAGATCTTACCAAAACCCCATTTAGCCTTGTCTAACTGGTCAGCGAGTAATTGATGCGCAATTTTCGCGTTCCAATCATCACTGGAATTTATTGACTCACTGTATTCTTGTAAAAAAGCCGCTACCTGGTCATTCCATTTTTTTTGTACTACCTGATGTTCATAATGTTCAGGTTGTAAAAAGAGATATTTACCGGTATTTAAAAGGTCTTGGGGGAAAACTATACGGTCTTTTAATAACTGCGTTACATTCCGGATCTTGTCATCGTCAGCCTCTAACCCCAAATCCTTTAAATCAGTTGCCAGGTAGTTACTTAAATCACTTAAGGGCATTTCCCTTAAATAATGCTGATTATACCATTGGGCCTTACTTATGTCAAACTTAGCACCAGACTTAACAATGCGCTCCAGTGAAAAAGCACTCTCCAGATCATCCAATGAATAGAACTCGCGATCATTTCCTGGGTTCCACCCTAACAGTGCAAGAAAATTGGTGATGGAATCGGGAAGGTAGCCTTGTTCTCTGAACCCTGTGCTATGATTTCCTTCAGGGCTCCTCCAATTGATCGGAAAAATAGGAAATCCCAGCTTATCAGCGTCTCTCTTGCTCAATTTGCCGTTTCCATCAGGCTTTAGAATTAGCGGCAAATGAGCAAATTCCGGCATTGATTCTTCCCAGTTTAAAAATCGATATAGTAACACGTGCATTGGGGCTGAAGGAAGCCATTCTTCGCCCCGGATAACATGAGTAATATCCATAAGATGATCATCAACCACATTGGCAAGATGGTATGTTGGAAAACCCCCTGATTTCAATATCACCTTATCGTCAATAGTTGAACTGTGGATCTTGATCCATCCCCGGATACGGTCCTCAAATCGAATGTCTTCCTTTGGAGGCACCTTTAAACGAATAACATGGGGCACTCCCTCTGCCAGCAAATCAGCTACCTGCTGTTTTGACAAGGTCAGGGAATTACTCATAGAAACCCTGGTAATACTGTTGTATTGTTGATTTGCTACTTTTGCTGCCTTTAACCGGTCACGCATAGCTTGCAATTCTTCAGCAGTATCAAAGGCATAATAGGCTTTGTCATCTGATAGCAACTGCAGTGCATACTTATGATATATATCCACCCGCTCACTCTGCCGGTAGGGACCGTAGGGACCGCCATGCTTCGGGCTTTCATCCGGTACTATTCCCAGCCATTCCAACGCCTGATATATATAATCCTCCGCACCATCAACCAATCTGGTTTGGTCTGTGTCTTCAATTCGTAAAATAAATTGCCCCCCCTGGTTTTTTGCAAAAAGGTAATTGTAAAGTGCCGTTCTTAATCCACCAATGTGCAGTGCCCCGGTCGGGCTTGGAGCAAATCTTACTCGTACGTTGCTCATTACTTAAGCGATAATTGTGTGGTAAAAATATGCAAAATAGTGCATAATGGCTAAGGGAATCAAACTAGTCACAGGCAATACAGCTGATCTCCACATTTACGTCCTTTGGTAAGCGGCTTACCTCCACTGTTTCCCTTGCTGGTGGGTTCTTCCCAAAAAAGGTACCATAGATCTCATTTATTGAGGAAAAATCTCTCAAATTTTTTACGAAAATGGAACATTTGACCACCTGTTCGAAAGATAGTCCCCCTGATTCCAAAATGGCGCCTATATTCTTCATTACCTGAGTGGTTTCAACGGTAATGTTGTCAAGTACTAATTCATTGGTCCTGGGATCTAAGGCAATCTGGCCTGATATATAAAGTGTTTGGTTAGAAGAGACTGCCTGACTATAAGGTCCAATAGGAGCTGGGGCATTAGGAGTATTAATTATGGTTTTATTATCCATTGCTTATTTGTTAATATTAATGGGAGATTCAATTCAAGTACGATAGTTATATGAATATTCTGGTTATAGGTAACGCCAATTCACATGCTGAATTTAAGTCAAAATTCGGATCGAAACACTCTGGCAACTTTAAAAGTTGCTATGAAATTGACTATGAGGATGTAAAAGCAGCGGAAATTATTTTCGATTTCGATGTTACTGATTCCCCTGAACACGGTAAAATATACCACCAGAACCCTCAGGCTATACTAATGGTAAACACGGTAAAAACCACCCTGGCTGAAATGGTTAAAACCTATAATTGGGTGCATACTACTATGGGATTCAATGGGTTACCTGGAATGTTCAACAGGCCATTGCTGGAATTAACTACGCTCGAGGGAGGCCGCTCTGTGGTTGGGGAAATTTGCAAACGATTAGAAAGTGAATATAGAATAGTGGAAGATAGGGTTGGAATGGTCACCCCAAGAGTAGTATGTTTGATCATTAACGAAGCATTTTATACGGTACTGGAAGGAACAGCTCAGGAACAAGACATTGACCTGGCCATGAAACTTGGTACAAACTATCCCGCAGGTCCCTTTGAAATGGCCAAAACAATTGGCCTGGGACATATTTATGAGCTGTTGGAAGCATTAGGCCACGATACAGGTGAAGAACGATACGAGATTTGTCCGCTACTGAAAAAACGTTTCCTGGCCGAACAATAAATCCGGAATTGTTAGAAATTTACTGCGGCTCCAAAATCTACTCAACCGTCACAGACTTTGCCAGGTTCCTGGGTTGGTCCACATTGCAACCCCGCATTACGGCGATGTGATAACTTAAAAGCTGCAAGGGAATGACTGAGACCATGGGCATTAGCGCAGGATGTGTAGCGGGCACCTCTATTACAAAATCTGCCATTTTTGGAATTAAGTTGTCCCCTTCGGTTACCACCGCAATCACTTTTCCCTTTCTGGCTTTAACTTCCTGGATATTGGATACTACTTTTTCGTACGAGTTGTCATTAGTAGCTATAAACACTACCGGCATCTCCTCATCAATCAATGCGATGGGACCGTGTTTCATTTCTGCTGCTGGATAGCCTTCAGCATGGATGTAGGAAATTTCTTTTAGTTTCAAGGCCCCTTCAAGGGCCACAGGAAAATTATATCCCCGGCCCAAATACAGAAAGTTTCTGGCACCCTTGAACAGATCTGCAATGCATTCTATTTGTTGATTTAACTGTAATGCAGTGGCTATTTTTGAAGGAATTTGCTCCATCTCGACCAATAATTCCCGATACTGACGTTCTGTAATGGTACCTTTTCGATGAGCAACCCGTAACCCAATCATGAATAACACCGTCAATTGAGCTGTGAACGCTTTGGTACTAGCTACCCCGATTTCAGGCCCTGCGTGGGTATAGGCACCTTCGTGTGAAACCCGTGCTATTGACGAACCAACAACATTACAAATTCCAAAAATAATGGCCCCCTTGGACTTGGCCAGTTCAATGGCAGCAAGAGTATCTGCAGTTTCACCAGACTGCGAAATAGCAAACATAACGTCTCCTTCCTTGATCACAGGGTTACGGTATCTGAATTCTGAAGCATATTCCACCTCAACGGGAATACGGCAAAACTCTTCTAAAAAATATTCTGCTACCAGTCCGGCGTGCCAGGAGGTACCGCAAGCTACGATCAAAATTCTTTCCGCGTTCTCTAGTTTATTGGCATATTCCCTAATCCCTCCCAGTACCAGGTGACCGGTGTCTGCATTAAGTCTACCCCGCATACAATCTCCAACAGACCGGGGTTGTTCGAAGATCTCTTTTAACATAAAATGATCATACCCGCCTTTTTCAATGGTATCCAATTCCATGTCCAGAGTTTGGATATAAGGTGTGGTCTCCACATCCTGAGTGGTTTTGATAGTCAGATTGTCCTTGTTTATAATGGCCATCTCCTGATCATTCATATAAACAACTTCGTTGGTGTATTCTACAATAGGAGTGGCATCGGAAGCCAGAAAATATTCATTTTCTCCGATTCCAACCACCAACGGGCTTCCTTTACGAGCCGCAATCAAAGTGTCAGGATTATCCTGTGACAGAATAACAATCGCATAAGCTCCCACTATCTTTACTAGCGCCAATCGAACCGCTTCTTCAAGGGAACAATTATTCCTTTTTTGTATATCCTCAATAAAGTAGATAAATACCTCGGTATCCGTATCACTTTTAAATTCATATCCCTTGTTTTGTAGATCTGTTTTGATGGAGGAATAGTTCTCAATTATCCCATTATGGATAATTGCCAGATTACCGGAGGCAGAAAAATGAGGGTGGGCATTTACGTCATTCGGTTCACCATGAGTGGCCCATCGGGTATGTCCAATACAAATGGTACTTTGAGGATTAAGATTGCCTATGTGGGATTCCAGGTCCGATACTTTACCCTTTTTCTTATGTATTGATAGCGAAGAACCTTCTATCAGCGCTATACCGGCACTGTCGTATCCACGATATTCCAGTCTCTTGAGCCCTTTTATTACGATGGGCGAAGCTTGTCTTGAGCCAATGTATGCTACTATACCACACATATTTCTTATCTTTTCATTTTAAATAGAAATATAAAGATAAGAAGAAATAATTTAAATTATCTAAGTCTTGTATAAATAATTTCTAAACGAAGATTGCCAGGTGCCAAAATAAATCGGTCCAGGTTTCTCCCATTATCTCTAACAGAGTTGGGCACTTCTACAAAACTAAATGGAATAGAAAAAACCTTATCAACTTCATTTCTACTGAGTGTTCCATCAGCTATCAATTGCAAAAATAAAGTGATTTCGGGTTGGTATCGGATATCCATAGTATCCAGTTCCGCCCGAACTGAGCTTATATTGACATTGAACGGGTCCAGGTTGTTCCTACTGGCCGTGATATAAACGGTATTAGTCTGAATAGTGGCTGGTAACTCAATCTGCTCACCAACGATTATAGTTTCATTGGCTTCGTTGGTAAAGTAAAACGACATTTCAGCCGGCGGTTCAATGGAGCCGGTAAGTCCCTGCAAATTATCCATTATCAACTCGGCCTTATTAATAACTACAGTTCCAGTAGTATCATTATCTATAAAGTCAAAATATGGTTGAAAATCTACTTTGGGCGTCAATCCAGTGCCCACTTGAAGGTATAATTTTCCAGATGCCGGAGTGAAATCTGTAAGCAGTTCAATTCCATCCAATTCAGTTCCTGAAAAATCAGGGGTTATCTGATTATAGTAAGTTGAGTAAGTGATTTCAACGGTATTAACTATGGAATCGTTAGTTGTATAATACAGGATAATGTTACTTTCATTGTGTCTTATATCAAAACCCAATACAGCATTACTGGTTGGACCTGAAATTAATGTCATCCCTTTGAACTGTTCCAAAAAGTCTGCTACTCCCGCAGTGTCCGATTCATAGTCCTTAAGTGCCATGAACAACTCATCCTTCATGCTCTCCAGATCAAGACTTAAAAGTGTATCTTGCTCCATAACCATAAAGGTGGTATCAATCACGCTAATGAGTTCAAAAGGTGTACTATCAAAGCTGTAATAGATAGTATCTCTCTCAAGTTGTTCTGATAACTCATAAACTGATAACTGATGAGGTACAGGAAAATTTTGTCCGAAAAAGTAATTGTAACGCAGATCCATCTTTACAGAGTCTGCCTCCAGCACAATATCTGGAATGTTGGGGCTGGTACTGGGGGGTAGCAATTGCAGGTAACTTTGAACCTTTAGGTTACCGAAATCATTGTCAGTATGGTCCCCAGTCATCATTATCCCACGATTAGTGGTATTCATACTATCTAATTGTACCACTTTGGAACTAAGTGTAATTTCAGTAAACAACACCGCAAGGTCATCATCATCATCAATCAGGTCAATACCTAGCTGGCTGGGGTCTTCGCATGAAAAAAGGGCTGATAGTATGATCAGCCCAAATAATATTAAGGGTAAAACTTGTTTAGTTAACCAACTCATTATATAAATTATAATAAGAATCTACCAAATTGTTGTCCTTCTCAATAGTATCAAGTTTCCTTTGATTCTCCAGGCTATCGAACAGTTTGTTGAGGCTTACACTATCCTCTTCTTCCGCTCTGATTACTGCATCTGAATATTCTGCACCCAACTTTATCAAACCTTCATAGTCTGCCGATTTCAAATTTACCAACATACTGTCTTCAATATCGATCATCTTTACTTTTTCAATAATGCTCTGGTTGAATTTGTGGTTGAAACTATTATCATACACGGTAAACACACACTTAGCATTTTGGAATATGGGATCATTCTTATAGGTTGTTTTCAAGTACATGGGAATTAAACTGGTTATCCAGTCATTGCAATGCACGATATCCGGTGCCCAACCCAGCTTCTTAACGGTTTCAATAACACCTTTGCAGAAGAATATTGCTCGTTCATCGTTATCTTCATAAAATTTGTCCTCCTTATCAAAGAAAACAGATTTTCTATGGAAATAGTCCTCGTTATCGATGAAGTAAACCTGAAGTTTAGCATTGGGTATAGATGCTACTTTAATTACCAGCGGTTTTTCTTCTTCACCCACCGCAATATTGATGCCTGAAAGCCTTACTACCTCATGCAGCCTGTTCTTTCGCTCGTTGATAGTCCCAAAGCGGGGAACCAAAATTCGAATTTCCATTCCACGCTCTTGCATTCCTTGTGGTAACCTTCTAACAAAATCTGCCACTTCTGAGGTTTGAAGAAATGGATTTATTTCACTGGCAACATAGAGTATTCGAAGTTTAGACATAGTATGTGTTTTTTGATAAAGACTCGTTACGGGACTACAAAATTACAAAATTATTGCCGTAATTCAAGTTTATTTGCATTTTTACCGGTACTTTAGGCCTTTGGGTGTAAAGGTAATTCAGCCATTAATGCAGATCTTCTCCACTCCAGAATCCTTAAAAGTATTCATTTCAAAACAACGAAGTCAGCACAAAAAGATAGGGTTGGTTCCCACTATGGGCGCCCTACACCAAGGACATCTCGAGCTGATCAGAAATTCTGTTAGTAATAATGATATTACCATTTGCAGTATTTATGTAAATCCTACTCAATTCAATGACCAGCAAGATCTTCTCGGTTACCCCAGAGATTTCGACCAGGACATAAAAAAGCTTGAGCAGAACGGTTGTCATGTGGTATTTTGCCCATCAGATGAGGAAATGTATCCGCAAGAGTCTGGGTTAACGCTGGATTTTGGTGCCTTAGAAAATGTCATGGAAGGACTCCGCCGGCCGGGCCATTTCAACGGAGTTGCACAGGTGGTGTCTAAACTCTTCCATATGACACAACCGGATAAGGCGTATTTTGGAGCAAAAGACTGGCAGCAGTTGGTCATCATCAAGCAACTAGTAAATGACCTTAGTTTTCCCCTGGAAATTGTTGGAATTCCTATTGTCAGGGAAAAAGACGGATTAGCTATGAGTTCGAGAAATCAAAGGCTAACTCCTGATCATCGAGTAGTGGCGGCTGAGCTTTATAAAGCACTCTCTCTGGTAAAGGAGCAATTACAACAATCGGCTGGGTTCGAGCAAGCCATAGCTGCTGGGATTGATCACTGCCAACAATTCCCTAAGATTGACCTTGAATATCTCGATATCGTCCGTTCGTCAACACTCGATACCTCGCTGATCAAGGTGGGATCAGAACCACTGTCAATTTGTATTGCTGCATCCGTTGGTGGTATACGGTTAATTGACAATGTGCAAATTTTTCAAAAACCAAACTGATTAAATGCTCTCTCTCTTCTCAATTAAAAATCTATTCAATACCCTAAAGGTTCTGGTATCTCTGGGGCTGGCGTTGTTTCTGTTTTGGTATCTCTACAAAGACGGGTTCTCAGATACTTTGCAGCGCCTGAAAGAAGTAAAATATCAATGGGTTGTATTGTCAATGGGCTTTGGAATAATAAGCCATTTCTTACGGGCTTATCGTTGGAAACTCCTATTGGAACCGACCGGTCATTATCCAAGTCTTCCAAGAACTCTAATAGCTGTGTTTGTTGGATATTTAGTCAACCTGGCGGTGCCAAGACTTGGAGAGGTTACCCGTTGTTTGGTTTTGAAGAAAACGAATCAAATTCCGGTGACTTCCTCTTTAGGTACAGTAGTAAGCGAGAGGATTCTTGATGTGCTTTCGCTCCTGATAATAACAGGAATTACTTTCCTGATTGAGTTCGAAAAACTAAATGAATTTTTCAGTAGTTTGTTTGCCGATAAACTTACCGTAGTATATTCAAACATGGAACAGATTATATGGTATTTAATAATTTTTACCATATTAATAATTGGGCTGTGGTACCTTATTAAGGACAAAATTAAGCAGAGTAACTGGTGGCAAAAGTTAAAATCCTTTAGCAGACAACTTTGGTTAGGGTTCATTAGTATAACCCGATTAAAAAACCCTGGAGCTTTTTGGTTGTCTACAATTGGTATTTGGGTAATGTACTATCTCATGAGTTTCATAGTGTTCCACTCAATGGAGCCTACCGCTCATCTTGGATGGCGCGCGGGACTTGCATTGTTGGTAATGGGGGGACTTGCTTATTCAGCGCCAGTTCAAGGCGGGATCGGGGCCTACCATTTGTTGGTGTCCGGATTGTTGGTTTACTATGGTGTTACCAGAGAGGAAGGACTATCATTCGCATTTTTATTACACTCGTCTCAGATGGTGTTGATATTGCTGGCAGGTTTGGCATCAAGTATTATAGTACTTATCCTGGGGAAGAAACCATTGGTCTCTGACGACTCTCCACCATAGCCTAAGTAAAAAATATTTTATATCTTACAAGACACAGGAAACAACTTATTGACCAACAATTGGATAACTAATAAATTTAGGTATGAGTGGTATTTACATAATATTTGGACTGGTCATGCTGGTCAGCATGCTGGTTAGCAACCGGCTTAAGAGCAAGTTCAAAAAGTACTCCCAAACACCTCTTCGATCGAATCTCAGCGGGAAGGAAATAGCAGAACGGATGCTGGCAGATCATGGAATAACCGATGTACAAGTTATTTCAGCCCGTGGTCAACTTACCGATCACTATAATCCGGTAAACAAAACTGTTAATCTTAGCGAAGTAGTATATGGCGCCCGAAATGCGGCGGCGGCGGCGGTTGCCTCCCATGAATGCGGCCACGCCGTACAGCATGCCACCGCCTATGCCTGGTTGACTTTGCGTTCCAAGCTTGTGCCTGTGGTAAGCGTAAGTTCGAGGTGGATGCAATGGCTTTTACTGGGGGGGATAATACTGGTAAACACTTTCCCTCAACTCCTGCTCTTTGGGATACTGATGTTTGCCACCACTACAATATTCAGTTTCATTACGCTCCCGGTAGAGTATGACGCGAGTAACAGGGCATTGGCCTGGATCGATGAGAAAGGAATCGTCACCAGTCAAGAACACGCAGCAGCCAAAGATGCACTGAAATGGGCAGCGCGTACCTATGTAGTTGCCGCTATTGGTTCGCTGGCAACGTTGTTGTATTATGTCTCAATCTTCCTAAACCGGCGATAACGTTTTTTGGGATGAATTTTGAACTTAGTGAGGAACATCTGGCAGTAATTGAAGCTGCCCATGAGTTTGCACAAACCGAGTTACTTCCGGGCGTTATCGAAAGGGACATAAAACAAGAATTTCCAAAGGAGCAAATAAAAAAAATGGGCGAGTTAGGGTTCCTTGGAATGATGGTGGACCCAAAATATGATGGTGGCGGAATGGACACCATTTCTTACGTTCTAGCCATGGAAGAAATCTCCAAAATTGACGCCTCCGCATCAATTGTTATGTCTGTAAACAACAGCTTGGTTTGCAATGGCCTGGAAAAGTACGGTACTGAAGAGCAAAAGGAAAAATATCTGACCCGGCTGGCCCGAGGGGAAATAATTGGAGCCTTCTGTTTGTCTGAACCGGAAGCCGGGTCCGACGCTACTTCCCAAAGCACCACCGCGGAAGACAAAGGAGATTACTATTTATTAAATGGCACCAAGAATTGGATCACCAATGGCAATAGCGCTTCTGTGTATTTGGTAATGGCGCAAACCGATCCGGAAAAAAAACACCATGGGATTAACGCCCTGATTGTTGAAAAGGAAACTGAAGGCTTAGTGGTCGGGAAAAAGGAAGATAAACTAGGAATCAGGGGATCGGATACCCATTCGTTGATGTTCACCGATGTTAAAGTCCCTAAAACCAACCGCATTGGCAAGGACGGATTTGGTTTCCATTTTGCAATGGACACCTTAAACGGAGGAAGGATTGGGGTGGCATCTCAGGCCTTGGGTATTGCCTCGGGAGCATATGAAAGGGCCCTGGCTTATTCCAAGGAAAGAAAGGCATTTGGAGTGGAGATCTCTAAACACCAGGCGATCCAATTTAAGTTGGCTGATATGGCTACTCAAATAGATGCCGCAAGGCTTCTTTGTCTGAGAGCAGCTAGCGAAAAAGACCAGAAAAAGGACTTTATTAAAACCAGTGCAATGGCCAAATTATTTGCCTCACAAGTAGCGATGGATGTAACTGTCGAAGCGGTGCAAATCCATGGTGGATACGGCTACGTAAAGGAGTATCATGTGGAACGACTAATGAGAGATGCAAAGATCACTCAGATCTATGAAGGGACATCTGAAATTCAAAAAATTGTAATATCGCGGGAACTTCTTAAATTGTAACTTTAAACTGCTTTTTTTGATTCCAGATCGGAGTTAGATTTACTTAGAATTATAAAAATTTGTTTATTAGTTGTATAATTCAAAGATTATTATTAGATTTGTCCAAATATATTTGGTGATATTTATATTTTGACTAAAAAATGACCCATGGAAGATTACAACAAGATAATCGAATCCTTGAGTGTACGGTTCATAAAGGCCAATAATATCAGGATTTTAAAACCGGTGACAATTGCAAATTTCTACGATGTAGAAAATACTGTAGTTATTTTAAACAAGGGTTCAATTAGATTCGGAACTGATGGTGAAAGTGTAAATGAAGGTGAAGTACTGTTTGTGCCTGGCGGCAAGAACGTTTCATTGACCTATGGATCCGGTACACCAATACCCTTATCCAATGACGACTTTATCAACAGTAAGGAACTCTATTTCCAATCTTACGACCAGAACAGGGGAACCACCGAAGAAAGTTTTAGCTTCATCAATTTCGAAGCTAAAGTATTCGATTCTGTGAATTTCTTTGCTTCACTGGATTTGCCTCCATTCGTAATTAGTGGAAATGAATTATTAACGTCTCTGGTGAAAGCTGTTTTGGAAGAGGACAGCTCTGACAGGCCTGGAAAAGGTCGAATCGTTAAAATAAATACTGACTACCTGGTAGTTGAAATTATTCGCCATATTTTAAGCAATGGTTTGTTTGTAGAGCAGTTGGCCACGAATTCAACCTACTTTAATGATCCGCGGTTAATCGATATTTTTGGATACATCAAGCATCATTTAGGCGGAGACTTGTCAAACAAAACCCTGGCAAGTGTGGCAAATGTCTCGGAGGATTATGTAGGTCAGTATTTCAAAATGTTGACAGGTATAAACCCACAAGATTACATTGAGTATCAGCGGATGGAAAAAGCGGTAAATCTATTGCGGACTTCGAAGAAAAGCATCCGGGATATTGGTAAAGAGGTTGGCTATAAAGACACGGCCTACTTTTGTAGAAGGTTTAAAATGATGTTTGGTATTCCAGCAGGCAAAATGCGCAGGCGGGAAAGCCTAATGAATGTCTAATTCCTGATTTAAGTTGTTAATAGCATCAGAAACCTCAATCAACAGATTGGGGTTTTCTTCTATTCCGTTACCTACTACTAACATATCTGCACCGGCCTTAAGACTATTTAGCGCTTTTTCAACAGAATTAATTCCTCCGCCAATAATCAGCGGGACATCAATTGATTTACGCACTGAAGCAATCATTCTAGGGCTTATTGGGTATTTTGCACCACTTCCGGCGTCCATGTAAATTAATTTCAAGCCTAGCATTTCACCCGCCATTGCTGTACAAACAGCAACTGAATATTTATCTGCAGGAATTGGTACCGTATTACTCATATAAGAAACCGTGGTATGGTTATCAGCAGCAATCAACAAATACCCTGTAGGGAGAATTTCAAGGCTGCTGCGCTTTAAGATAGGAGCGGCAATCACCTGTTGACCAATCAAAAGTTCCGGGTTTCGCCCTGAGATCAATGAAAGAAATAATACTGCATCAGCAGAAACATCGATATGCATGGTACTACCAGGAAACAGTATTACCGGTAACTGACTATGGCCTTTAATTAATTTAACTACGTGATGTAAATTATTCCCAGTGAGTAAACTACCTCCTACAAAGAAGAAGTCTATTTTGTTCTCTACTGCAATATTTACCAACTTGATCAGGTTCCCGGAATCATTAACCTTATCAGGATCAATTAGCAGTGCGAAGGACTTAAGACCTGCAACCCTTCTTTTATTCAGCGTCTCAAGTATCTTCTTGTTCATCTTCATTAGAACTATTTTCTGTAACGAATTCTTTTATTTTTTTAAAAGCCAGGGCCAACAAAAATAAAGTGATTTGTTCTTTAATTTTCAAGACCATAGGAGATGACTCTCTGACTCTTGTCACCTTTTGGGTCCCATCACCTGTCTTGGGAATATCATTAGACGATCCCGTCATCAGTTTAGTCAATTTGTAGGCAACATACAGTGAACCTCCAATGTACAAAATGTTTTTACCCACCCTTGTCAAGTCGAACTTCAAGCGATTTATGTCTGAAGTCACTGCTGATTTGTACTGGCTTGACTTTTGATATAACTCCTTTTTTCTACTGGTTATTACCTGAGATTTTAGTCCCTTTTTCATTGTTTTCATTATTTGTATCTTCAACTATTCTATCGGTTATAGTGGCTATCAGATCATTATACCATCTTGATTGCTTGATGATCAGAACACTTATCAATAACAAAAAGAAAAAACCTGCCAATACTACAAACCCTAAATAAGCGCTTTCCAATTTTTGATTTAAGAAAATACCCAATGCCACGCTAAAAAAAATAAAGAACAGGGTACTTAAAATCACGATAACCGCAATTGTCAATAGTTTAGCCAAAACCCGAACAGACTCCTCCTTGAATTCAAGTTTTAAAATTTCAAACCTTGTTTCGATAAAACCCACCAGATGATCGATCAGCCGATCAATATTGAATAAAGATTTAGGACTCTTCAAATTCAAGTAGTTTAGACTTGCTTAAAGTTAAAAATATATCTCAAATTCTACGTAATTAAAACAAGAGGTCCGAGGTAAATCTGAGTTAGTTAATGAGGCAATCAGAAGGCTATTTCAAATTGCAGCCTAAATTCAATGAAATCACTTCCAAACTCTGGTCCACGGTAAAACCACTTTGATTATTTTGTCCTCTACCAGTATCCCTATTGGAGAAGCCCATTGAAATTTATATTGTAGTTTGGGAGAAAGAGCAAATTCATCAAATTTGAGTCTGGCCCGACGAACCAAAAAGCGATCGTTCCAATTATCTGTATCAAGATTTAATGCTCCAAGAAATAATGTTTGGAACCTCACTCCCATCTTGAGACTAAATGTCGAATCTTCAGCCATAACCCGCAGTCCATCACCAAATGACTTGTAGGTGACGTTTTGGGCATTTACGCTGAGATGACAGGTAAATACCAGTAGTAACCGACTTCTCACAGCCTTGGTTATTATTAAAATCTCTTTTAAAGAATTGAGCACTTACACTGTTAATTACAATTTCGGTGCAAAATAATAGTAGTGAACTCACAATTCCTATGGTCAAGTGCAATGTTAATATCTAGTTAACATGATTATTGATATCTTTCAATACATTTGTGCGTGTAGATTGGCTAGTGTAACGAGTGTTATTCTAAAATAGATTATATGGAATTCGGATTAGTTGACTTACTGACATTACTGGGTGCCCTGGGGTTCTTCATTTATGGCATGAAGGTAATGAGTGAAGGAATTCAGAAAATTGCCGGCGAACGTTTGCGACAAATCCTTGCGGCCATGACGCAAAACAGGTTTCTGGGAGTTTTCACAGGGTTTTTGATTACCGGCCTGGTTCAATCCTCCTCAGCAACCACAGTAATGACTGTCAGCTTTGTAAATGCAGGGCTACTGTCTCTAATGCAATCCGCAGGAGTAATGATGGGCGCAAATATTGGCACCACGGTTACCGCCTGGTTTCTAGCCATCCTGGGGTTTAAGGTGAAAATTGCCAGCATCGCCCTTCCTGTAATTGCCTTTGGAATTCCACTTATGTTTTTTAAAAAACAAAAACTTAAGAATTACGGAGAGCTTTTAGTGGGATTTGCGCTACTATTTCTAGGCCTTGATGAACTAAAAAGTGCTGTTCCGGATTTAAAATCAAATCCGGAAGTCTTGAACTTTGTTGCTAAATTTACAGACATGGGTTGGTTCGCCTCTCGATTGATCTTTATCGGGATTGGTACACTTCTTACTATAATTATTCAATCCTCCAGCGCCGCGATGGCCCTTACATTGGTGATGTGTAACGAAGGTTGGATACCATTTGAAATGGGTGCCGCAATGGTATTAGGTGAAAATATTGGTACTACAATCACCGCAGAATTGGCTTCATTGGTAGGTAATGTGCACGCCAAAAGATCCGCCCGTATTCATTCCATGTTCAACATAATTGGGGTTTCCTGGATGTTCTTTATGCTTCCGTATTACCTTATCGTAATTGAGAAAATCATGTTGGCAAGCGGTATAGGAGACCCCTTTACAAATGCAGAATCAGTGCCTATTGCCCTTTCCTATTTTCACACCGCATTTAATTTGTCTAATGTGCTACTACTAATTGGCTTCGTGCCACTACTAGTAAAGCTGGCTATCAAACTAATCCCTGCCAGAAGCGATGAGGACGAAGAATTTCACCTGGAATATATTGGCACTGAAATTATGCGAACAGCAGACTTGTCTCTGGAAGAGGCCAGAAAGGAAGTAGCGAAGTTCGGCAAGACCACCAGTAAAATGTCCAGGTTTTTACAAAACTTGCTCAAAGAGGAGCGTGAAGACAAACAACTTAAACTTCTGGAGCGAATTAAGAGGTATGAGGAGATCACGGACCACATGGAGGAAGAAATCGCTAATTATCTTGTCAAAGTAAGTGAAGGGCGTCTTAGTGAAGGAGCCTCAATCCGGATGAGAAGTATTCTAAGTATCAGTAATGATCTGGAAAGTGCAGCAGACCGGTTTTATCAGATATCCGAGCATTTAGCTCGTAAGGCTCGAAAAGGGATCGTATTTACTCATGAACAAAATGAGCAACTTCAAAATATCTTCAACATGGTAGATGAAGCGTTGAATATTATGCTTGAAAACCTCAATAATGAATATCAGAAAGTACTTCTTGACAAGGCTTTCGAGAAGGAAATGGAAATCAACAAATTCCGCAATAAAATGAGGAAAGCGCATTTGAAAAGTATTGAGAGAAAAGAATATTCTTTGAAAAGTGGAATTACCTACAATGAAATATTTTTGCTACTGGAACGTGCCGCAAATCACATTTTGAACGTAACCAGGGCCATAACGGGAGAAGTAAGCAAAGATGATGAAGACGAATCGATGCCCCATGCCGCTATGGACAGATAACCGGTCAATCACTATTCTTTTCAGGTAAAAATCCAAAAAAACTCCTGCAATAGGAACTAAGGCTTTATGTCCACGAAAATTTTTTGTTTCGGATACATTAATAAGTATATTAATCGGTTACCACTTAAACCTATCTTCTGTTGGAATTGCCCGCCCTGGCCGTAATCGCCTTAATCATCATAATGATATTCTGTTTTATAACAGAAGTGATCCCTGTTGACACTACCGCACTATTGGTAATGACGGTATTGATTGCTACAGGCCTGGTTACCCCCCTGGAAGGAATTTCAGGTTTTGCCAATGAAGCCACCATTACGATTTTAGCTCTTTTTATTATTGGGGCCGGCCTTGACAATTCCGGAGCAATAAACTACCTGGGCAAAAAACTACAACGGTTTTTTCTAAATGATGAATGGCTGGTAATCGCCATGGTCATGCTGCTGGTGGGATTCCTGTCAGCTTTCATGAATAACACTGCCATTGTGGTAGTATTTATGCCCATACTTCTACGAATTTCACGAGTAACGAACTTAAGCTCAAATCGTCTGCTAATGACGCTTTCATTTGCAGCCATGATGGGTGGGGCCACCACAGTTATAGGTACTTCTACCAATTTGCTGGTAAGCAGTTTGGCTGTTCAAAGCGGTATTGAACAATTTAAGATTTTTGAATTCACTGGCTTAGGCGTGTTGCTGTTTCTGGGATTTTTTATATTCATGTTGACTGTTGGGCGATTTTTAATTCCCAAAAGAAAACCTGCAACATTATCCAGTGAGTACCAACTGAAGGACTTCGTGACAGAATTTATAGTGCCTGCTCACTCAGATTTAGTAGGGAAAACATTGCGGAGTTTACCTTTTTTTAACGATCCTGATGTAACGGTAATCGAGGTAATAAGAAAGGGGAAAACCCTATGGTTACCTCGAGGTAATGAAATAATGCAGTCAAACGATACCATACTTATCAAAGGAGGTGTAGATGACATCGTCAATATTAAGTCCCAGAAAGGACTCACGTTTCCAAAAGATTTTAGTCAGATCGACCGTGATCTGGAAAGTGGCGAACTAGTACTGGCCGAAGTAATGGTCCTGCCAAATTCTAAGATTGTCGGACGTAAAATGAAGCGGATCGCTTTCAATGAAATCTATAACGCAGTACCTCTGGCCGTAAAGAAAAAAGGAGGAATATACTCGGGCAAACAGGCCAATTACAGACCCGAGATAGGCGACACCATACTTTTAGAAACACAAAAAAACAACTTGGGCTTTCTTAATAATCATCAAGATCTTGGAGTTTTAGATGAGCATACACGGCAAATATTCGACCATCGGAAGATAATTTTTTCCTTTCTGGTAGTAGCATTGGTGGTGTTATTGGCTGCATTGAACGTGGTACCCATACTAACCAGTAGTTTGATAGGCTGCATGCTAATATTACTTTCCAAAACTGTTAGTTTGCAAAAAGCCTATCAGTTCGTCGAATGGAAGATAATCTTTCTATTGGCAGGCCTTCTGCCCCTGGGAATTGCCATTCATAATACTGGTCTGGATCATGTTGTTGGGGACGCAATTTACAATCTCACTGAGGGCTGGCCCGTTCAGCTGACTATTTCGATGCTATTTCTAATAACAGTATTGTTGACTAGTGTAATCTCTAATCAGGCAACCGCCATTCTACTGGTACCAGTAGCGATTTCGTTGGCCTCGGACATGGGTATGGAGCCCAAACCATTTCTGCTAACCGTCCTTTTCGCTGCCAGTACCTCTTTTATTACTCCAATTGGGTATCAAACAAACTTGCTGATCTATGGCGCGGGAGACTTTAAATTCATGGACTTTGTTAAAGTGGGAGGTATCTTAACCCTGCTTATTTGGTTGCTGGCATCGTTTCTAATACCCGTATTTTACTTCTAATGGCTCAAGCTTGAAGTTCATTTACTGCCAGCCAAGCCATCAAGCCCGATCCAACCTCCAACGCATCCTCATCAATATCAAATGTGGTGGTGTGCACCGGAGAACTTATTCCCTTTGCTTCGTTTCTAACACCCAGCCGATAAAAACAGGCATCCACTTTTTGAGAATAATATGCAAAGTCCTCCGCAGCCATCCAAATGTCTATGTCCAGGACATTCTCTTTTCCAAGATACCCTTCTGCATGCATCTTAGTGCGGTTGGTTAACTCCGGATGATTTTCCAAATAAGGATAACCATGCAAGATATTGACTTCGCAGCTGCCGCCCATAGCCTCTGCGGTACCATTGGCAATCCTCAGGATCAGTTGTTTGGCATGGGCCCTCCACTTTTCGTCCATGGTACGGAAGGTACCCTCCAATTTTACCGTATCTGGAATTATATTAGTAGCGCCTTCAGCTATTATTCTTCCAAAGGACAATACCGATGGCATTTTTGGGTCTGCATTCCGACTGACCACCTGTTGTAAGGCCACTACAATATGGCTGGCGATTAAAACGGGGTCAATATTCAGATTGGGCATGGCTCCATGACCTCCTTTACCCTTTACCGTAATGTATATTTCATCTGCACTGGCCATGTACACACCTTGTCGAAATCCAACCTTGCCGGAATCTATCAAAGGCATTACATGTTGTCCAATAATTTGATGAACTTCGGGATTCTGTAAAACCCCTTCCTTTATCATTAAGGATGCACCTCCCGGGATCTTCTCTTCCCCAGGTTGGAATATTAGCTTTACAGTTCCTTGAAATGACTCTTTTACTTTCTGTAGAATATTTGCCGTGCCCAAGAGACTTGATGTATGGACGTCATGCCCGCAAGCATGCATCACTCCGGGATTAGTAGATTTGTAAGGCACCTCATTAGACTCCTCAATTGGTAAGGCATCCATGTCTGCCCGCAATGCTAAGGTCCTTTTCCCTGGGTTTTGCCCATGGACAGAGGCTACTACCCCAGTATCTGCCATTTTTATCGGTTCCAAACCGAAGGACCGTAGTTTTTCAGTTACAAAGGATGCCGTTTGTACTTCCTGGAAGGACAACTCGGGGTTTGCATGAAGGTGTCTACGAAACTTAACCAGTTCACCAGCCAGTCCAGCCGCGTGCTCCTTAATGGTTTCTTTTAAAGCAGTCACTTCAACCTGATTTTAGAGGGTATCACGATAGCATCAGGAAACTCCTTCAATAATTCCGCATAAACGCTTTGGGCCTCTAATCGATCACCAAATGCTCCTACCCGCACTGTATATATGGGTTGTTCGTATTTCGTTTGCGGTCTGGATTGGGGTAAGATCTTATATACTTGTGTCTTAGCATGTGAAGCTTGTTCACGACTAGTTCCTGAATACACTTGAATGGTAAAACCTGGCGCGGTCCTGGAAGTACTATTATAACTGGTAATTTCTCCTAACTTACTATCAATTTCAGCGGTTTGGTCATGGCTGGGAGTCACGTCCTCTATCTTTTCTTCAATGGGGTCATCTTCCACAATATCAATCTCCATTCGAGGTCTTTGTGACGAAAGGTCCTCGTTGTAACTAGTGGTAGAGCTAGAGGGGGATAACAATGAGCACCCTGCTATACCTATAAAACCAAAAAACCAATAGTATCTCAATAAATTCATTTCATTCTTCAATCCTCTAACAAAACGCATTTGTTGTTTTTTATATCGTCTTCCACGGTTTTAAATTTAACATCCTTTTTTACGTTGCCGTCCACGTATTGTACGGTTACCCTTTCATTTCGTCCGGCCACCTTGGTAGATTTCATTGGTAAAGTCTTTTCTGCTGGCGGTCTGTTTCTGGTATCCGGACCACGGCGGCTTAATAAAGATTCACTATCAGCTTTTGACTCTTGCAATCTTTGTCTGGTTCTTGGAGCTCTGGCCTCTTGAACTTCATTGGAATCCTGTACCGGGAGGTCGGCGTGCATCAAAAATGTATTTGTGTCCTCATTTACTTTGGCAATAAATCTTTTAAACAGCTCAAAAGCCTCAAATTTGTATATAAGTAACGGATCCTTTTGTTCATAAACGGCGTTTTGTACGGATTGCTTTAGGTCATCCATCTCACGCAGATGTTCTTTCCAAGCCTGGTCGATAAAGGCCAGAGTTACCATTTTCTCCATGGAAACGATCAATTCTTTACAATCGGTGTTTAGATTCTGTTCCAGGTTGGTGACCACTCCTATCTGTTTTTTCCTGTCTGTAAAGGGGACCATAATATTGTCAACCGTGGCACCGCGTTCCTTTTGAATGCTTTGAAAGATTGGATAAGCCTTGTCACTAATGGCCTTATTCTTTTTCCGGTAGTGATCATATGCTGCTTCATATAGTTGCTCTGAGAGTACCGGAAAATCAATCTTGAGAAAATCTTCTTTGCTGATCTGATAATCAAGGGCCAGTATCCCCAGGACATTTAACTTGAAGCCGTCATAGTCCTCCGCATCCTTGGTGTTCAGCACTACGTCCTCACAGGTGTCATAAATCATATTCATGATATCCAGCTGTAAACGGTCGCCAAAAAGTGCATTTCTTCTTCTTCTGTAGATCACTTCACGTTGTGAATTCATAACATCATCATACTCCAGCAACCGCTTTCTAATGGCGAAATTATTTTCCTCCACCTTCTTCTGGGCACGTTCAATGGATTTGGTGATCATGCTATGCTGGATTACCTCACCTTCTTCTAAGCCCATACGATCCATAAGCTTGGCGATCCTGTCAGAACCGAACAAACGCATTAGATTATCCTCCAACGAGACAAAGAACTGTGAACTTCCAGGGTCCCCCTGCCTTCCGGACCTTCCTCTTAACTGACGATCAACCCGGCGGCTTTCGTGGCGCTCTGTCCCTATGATCGCCAGACCGCCAGCCGCTCTGGATTCCTTAGTCAACTTTATATCAGTACCTCGCCCAGCCATGTTAGTAGCGATTGTAACATTACCTGAATGACCGGCACTAGCTACTACTTCGGCTTCCCGTTGGTGTTGTTTGGCATTAAGTACCTGGTGTTCAATATTACGCATGCTGAGCATTCTGCTAAGCAACTCAGAGATTTCAACGGAAGTAGTACCTACCAGCACCGGCCTTCCTTCACGGGTAAGCTCATCAATCTCCGCGGCTACTGCATTGTACTTCTCGCGTACAGTTTTGTACACTTTATCATGGCGGTCGTCCCTTATTACAGGTTCGTTGGTAGGTATCGCTACCACATCGAGCTTATAGATCTCCCAAAACTCTCCAGCTTCGGTTTCAGCAGTACCGGTCATGCCGGCCAACTTATGATACATCCGGAAATAATTCTGCAGCGTAATGGTCGCATAGGTTTGCGTGGCATCCTCAACTTTTACATTTTCCTTGGCTTCAATGGCCTGGTGCAATCCGTCGGAATAACGTCGACCTTCCATTACCCGTCCTGTTTGCTCATCCACGATCTTAATCTTCCCATCTACCAGAATGTATTCCACGTCTTTTTCAAACAGAGTATAGGCTTTAAGTAATTGGTTAGTGGAATGAATCCGCTGCGCTTTCTCGGAATAATCCCTGATAAGTTCATCCTTTTTGACCAAAAGATCCTTTTCTTTAAGGCTATCATCGTTTTCCAAGGCAGCAATTTCTTCACCAATATCGGGAAGAATAAAGAATTTCGGGTCCTCTCCTTCTCCGGTAATAAGATCAATACCCCGTTCTGTTAACTCAATATTGTTGTTTTTCTCATCGATGGTGAAATAAAGCGGTTCATCGGCTTCAGGCATCATTTTTTGATTATCCTGAAGATAAAAATTTTCTGTTTTCTGCAGAATCTGGCGCATACCTGTCTCGCTCAGGTATTTTATTAACGGTTTGTGTTTTGGTAAACCACGGTATACTCTGAATAAGGGCAATCCTCCATCCTTTTCATCACTGGAAGCTATCAATTTCTTAGCCTCCAGCAGGTACTGTGCCGCCAGCTTTTTCTGTGCTTCAACCAACTTGGCTATTCGTGGCTTCAAGTCATAAAATTCATGCTCATCTCCCTTAGGGATGGGGCCGGAAATTATCAGCGGAGTCCTGGCGTCATCGATCAGCACTGAGTCCACCTCATCTATCATGGTAAAGTGGTGCTTACGCTGTACCAATTCCTTTGGGTCACGAGCCATATTGTCTCTTAGGTAGTCGAATCCAAACTCGTTGTTGGTCCCATAGGTTATATGGGCCTGGTATGCTTTTCTTCTTTCATCTGAATTAGGTTGGTGTTTGTCGATGCAATCCACGGAAAGTCCATGAAACTGGAAGATTGGGGCCATCCACTCACTATCCCTGGTAGCCAAATAGTTATTTACGGTAACGATGTGGACACCCCTGTCAGCCAGTGCATTTAAGAATGCGGGAAGTGTGGCCACCAGGGTTTTACCTTCACCCGTGCCCATCTCCGCAATCGTTCCTTGATGTAAGACAATGCCACCAATGAGTTGTACGTCATAATGCAGCATGTCCCATATAATTTCGTTTCCGCCGGCAATCCATTTGTTATGCCAAATTGCCTGTGATCCCTGAATCTCAACATTATCAACATTCGAAGCCAGCGCTTTATCTTCAAGGGTTGCAGTTACTGTTAATTTATGGTTCTCTTTAAATCTTCGTGCGGTTTCCTTTATCACGGCAAAGGCCTGGGGAAGTACCTCCATCAGCACTTCTTCCAAGGCTCCGTTTCGATCTTCCTCCAGGGCATCAATTCCTTTGAATACCTCCTCCTTTTCATGAATATCCATGTCAGGATTATCTGTTACCTTCTGATTCAATGCTTCAATTCTTGCATCAATTTCGGCAAGGGCTGATGTGATAGTTTCTCTTATCTTCTTGGTTTCATCTCGCAGATCATCGTCGCTGATATTTTCAAAGGACTGGTAAATCTCATTGATCTGTTCCACATAGGGTAAGACCTTCTTAATATCTTTATCTGATTTGGTTCCAAAGATCCTAGCAAATCCTTTGCTAACTAAATCTAACATGGCAAAAAATGTTAATTCCTTAAATTTAATCGGATTTTTATGTAATTCTGAAAGCAGGACACAAAAACTGTACTACGGTTGGTGCAATATGTTAAAATGGCGAAATTCATCAGAATATTGTATTAATAATCAAGTACACCTTCAAAAACCTTTTCTGCCGGGCCACTCAAGTACACCTCAGTATAACAGCCATCCGAATGCTTGTTAAATGAGACTTGTAGCTTTCCTCCAGCCGTTTTAATGTCCACAGGACTTTCAAAGCCCCTGGTGCCCATCACCAAAGCAACAGCGGTCACACCAGTTCCACATGACATGGTTTCGTTCTCAACCCCTCTTTCATAAGTACGCACCAAAACCTCGCCTGCCTGAGACTCCACAAAATTCACATTAGTACCTTGAGGATGATATCGAACACTATTGCGAATGGTCCTGCCTTCATGTGTCACATCCACCATAGATACTTTCGAAACCATTTTAACATGGTGCGGAGACCCTGTGTTGACAAAATACTCTTCAACGGCTGGTTTCTCAACAGCGGTCGGGGCCTCAACATCTTGCATTTTAATAAATATGCGGTCCCCTTCAAAATGGCCCTCATGAGGGCCATCAACAGCAAGGAAAGTACAATGATCGCCTACCAAGCCCAAGTTACCAGCAAATTTCACCGCACATCGGCTCCCGTTTCCACACAAACTCTGTGAACCATCAGGGTTGAAATACAACATTTCAAAATCATATCCATCATGCTCTCTGATCAATATGACTCCGTCAGCCCCTATACCAAACTTTCTATTACACCACACCTTAATCAAATCCAGGCGGGTGTCATCGAATGATTGTTCTCTATCATCAATCATTATGAAGTCATTTCCAGTACCCTGGTACTTGTGAAACTCTAGCTGAGGCATAGCACAAAGATAAAATACCACCCGGTCATTAGGTGAAATTAGAAGAGTTTTCTAGTCCGTTAGAGAATAGTCGTATACTTGAACCCGGTCCCATAAGTGTTCACAGGATTCAACAAACCGGAGGTGCACTGGGTGGATTTGATATACCTCATGATCATCCATGTTTTCAAAAGTGGTTTGATAGGAAAAGGTAAAGCTGTGATCCACAACTTCCCTGGGCGGTGTTGATGCAGGACTACCAATGTGACCAGACTTTATGGTCTCAATAGTTAGCAGACTTTCCAACCCCTTCTTCAGTTGATCCCGGGCATCACTGCTTTGAGGTTCTTTTAACCAAAAATAAACCTGATGTATTATCATATGTCATAATTGACAATTAGCAATTTACGTTTCCCTAATCGAATGTTCTATTGTTGGAATGTTCAAATGTTCCCAAAAAAAGGCCTGTTCTTATCGAACAGGCCTCAGATCTATAATAAATATTCAACCTAGATTTTCTCTTTAATTCTTGCAGCTTTTCCCTGTCTTCCCCTGAGGTAAAATAACCTTGCCCTTCTTACTTTTCCCTTTCTGACCAATTCAATACGGTCGATATTTGGACTTAGAAGGTGGAAAATACGTTCAATTCCTATTCCGTTAGACACTTTCCTTACGGTAAAAGTTTCTCCATTGGTACTAGGGTTTTTTCGCTGAATCACGGTACCGCGAAACTGCTGTACTCTTTCTTTGTTACCTTCCCGGATCTTAACGTGCACATTTACAGTGTCACCAGCTTTAAAATCGGGATGTTTGCTCCTTGCCTCTGCGTATTCACTCTCCACCAATTTTATCAAGTCACTCATGCCACTAGTTTAAAAAACGGATTGCAAATATAGGAAGATAATTATGAAATAAGAACAATTTTTGCAGCAATCATACGTACTTCATAATTCGGTGTTCGGCGTTCCTTGTTCGGTATTTCCTTTGTCCGGCCTCCGTTCCTGCGTGCGTTTCACCGACTGTTCAAAACGCCACTTCTCTATTTCCTTTTCATGGCCACTCAGTAAAACTGCGGGTACCTCCATGCCTCTGAACCTGGCAGGGCGAGTGTAAACCGGAGGGGCCACTAACCCATCCTGAAAAGAATCCGAAAGCGCACTACTTTCATTGGACAGCACTCCTGGCAACAACCGGATTACGGCATCAGAAAGTACCGCAGCAGGCAGCTCACCACCTGACAACACATAATCTCCAATACTTATTTCACGGGTAATAAAACGCTCCCGCAGTCGTTCGTCTATCCCTTTATAGTGACCACAAATAATAATTATGTTTTCTAACAGACTAAGTTCATTTGCGACTGCTTGATGAAAAGGCCTGCCATCAGGGCTCACGTAGATGATTTCTTGATATTCCCTTTCCTTTTTTAAGAATTCCAAACAATTCACTACGGGTTCGATCATCAATACCATGCCAGCTCCTCCCCCAAAAGCATAGTCATCTACCGTGCGATGCTTATTCCCAGAGTAATCCCGAAGATTATGGATCGCCAGCTCTACCAAACCCTTATCCTGTGCCCGCTGAACAATGGAGTGATGCAAAAAGCTATCTAAAAGTGAGGGCAATACGCTAATGATATCAATTCGCATGAGTATCAGAATTTAATCTTCCAAATAAACCTCCAACAAACCGTCTGGTAAGGAGACCTGCACCAATTCATGTTCTCGGTCAATGCCCAGCACGATCTCCCGTGTGTAAGGGATCAGCACTTCATGACCTTGGTAGCCCATGACCAAAAGTACCTGTGGGGTCTGATAATAAACGGAAACAATTGACCCAAGCTTACCAAGTTTACTATCAATAACTTTCCAAGTTACCAATTCGTGGAAATAAAAATCGTCACCATCCAGAGGCGGCAGATGATCCAGTGGCAAATACAAAGCACTTCCTGTAAGTTTGCGGGCTTGGTCCTTAGACGAGACCTCCTCAAACTTCACGACAGCCTTGTCGCCCTTGATCTTCAACCTTTGAATAAAAAAAGGAACCAATGTTTTTACTTCTTTTTGAAGTAGAAACACCGATTCCAGATCTTTATAATTTTCCGGCTGGTCAGTATCCAGTAACACATGCACTTCGCCAGAAAGCCCATGGGTACTGGTTACATAGCCCAGTTGAAAGCAAGCATCAATTTTCATGATGCCAATAAAATTTATTTTTTCTTTTCAGAAGCAGTATCTTCATCAGTTGTAGGCTCTTCAGCGGCGGAATCCTCAGTGCTGGGTTCTTCAACTGCGGGCTCATCGGTAGCAGCCGGGGCCTCTTCAGTTTTTTCCTCAACTGGCTGGTCCTTTGCTTCTGCTTCAGGGGCAGGCTCTTCGGCACTAGTCGCCTCAGCAACGGCTGGGGCCGGAGCATCCTGGGATTTTTCTTCAACTGGCTGGTCCTTTACTTCTGCTTTAGGGGCAGACTCCTCAACTGCCGGCTCGTCAGCGGGCTCGTCATCAGTAGGTTCCTTAGTGCTGGGTTCCTCCGCAGCAGCTGCGGGTTCTTCACCAGTGGCCGGGGCCTCTTCAGTTTTCTCCTCAGCTGGCTGGTCTTTTGTTTCTGTTTCAGGGGCAGCTTCGTCAGCTGATGTTTCATCATCCTCTGCAGCAACAACAGCCTTACGCTTAATAGCCTCAGCACGTGTCTCATTAACTCTTATCTCTGCTTCCAGTCTTTCTTTGTCCCTGGTAGACTGTGCCTGTCGTAGTTTATCAACTTTAGTAGTTACTTTGGCTTCCCTTTCATTTTTCCAGGCCTCAAGTTTTTTATCCGCCTCTTCTTGAGTAATAGCTTCTTTGTTCACTCCTACCTGTAAATGCTTTCTCAGCATAACGCCTTTATAAGAAAGTATGGCCCTTACCGTATCTGTTGGTTGGGCACCCTTCATAATCCAATCGAAAGCCCTATCCTCCTCAAGATGAATAGTAGCAGGATCGGTATTTGGATTATATGTACCAATCTTTTCAATAAATCGACCATCTCGTGGTGCTCTGGCGTCTGCTACGACCACGTCGTATAATGCCAGTTTCTTGCGTCCTCGACGCGCTAATCTAATTTTTACCGCCATTTTCTTATTTTAACTTTGTGGATCTCGTCCGTTTTTAAGGTCTGCAAAGGTAGTTTATATATTGGTTATAGCAAAACGAGGTATAAGTTATAATTATGAGTTTCGGAATTGAAACCAATTATATAATTGATAGGTTTATTTATAAACTGAAAATTGATTTTTTAAAGATGAACTGCGGTACTTTGCTAGTTATTGGCGCAAGTATTTTCATTCTTCTATTTGTTCGCTCCCACTTTCTTGTACTTCAGCCAAAGCTTCAGTAACCAGATTGGTCGGCAATCTTTTCTTTGATTTTACTCCAAGTTTCTTGAGTTTTTCAGCCTGTCCTATCAGGTTACCACTACCTTCCTTTAGTTGTCCAAAAGCTGCATCATAGCTTTTTTGTGTCTTTGCAATATGAGTTCCAACATCTATCAGGTTATCTACGAAGCCCACAAATTTGTCATACAGGGCGGTTCCTCTATCTGCTATTGCCAGTGCATTTTGACTTTGATACTCTCGTTTCCATAAGTTCTCAATAAGCATTAAAGCTGCTATTAGGTTTGTAGGGCTTATCAAAATAATATTCTTTTTGAATGCGTATTGCCATAGTGTATAATCACTTTGAAGTGCAAGTAGAAAAGCCGGTTCGTTGGGAATGAACATCATTACATAGTCCATTGATGCAGCAAAGTCTTGATACCTTTTGCCACTTAGGTCATCAACGTGTTTCCGGATGGATTTTAAGTGGTCTTTTAGAGCTTTTTGCTGTTCATATTTGTTGTCTGTGCCAGTATAATTGGTATATGCGGTTAAAGAAACTTTAGAGTCAACAATAATCTTCCTGTTGTCTGGGTATGCAACGATGATGTCCGGTTGCATTTTTTTCCCATCTTCGTTTTTCAAATAATTACCGTCCTCATCTTTCAAATATTCCTGAATGAAATATTCCCTGTCTTTGACAAGGCCTGATTGTTCAAGAATGTTTTCCAAAATCATTTGTCCCCAATCGCCTTGTGTTTTGGAACTTCCTTTGAGTGCTTTGGTTAGATTGGTAGCGTCTTCACTTATTTGATGGTTGAGTTCTACAAGTTTTTCAACCTCTTTACCAAGTGAAAATCTCTCTTTTGATTCTTTGTCATAAACTTCCTCCACTTTCTTTTTGAATTTTTCAATATTTTCTCCGAGAGGCTTTAAGATTGTCTCCAAATTATCTTTATTCTGCTTTGTAAACTTTTGAGTATTGTCTTCAAGAATTTTCGTTGCAATGTTCGCAAATTCCGTATTGAACTTCTTCGCTAATTTTTCTATTTCTTCTTTCTGCGTGTTAAGTTTATCATTCAGTGCATTATTGTTTGCCGTCAATGTAGCTACTTGCTTGTTTGCTTCATTAAATTCATCAGTTTTAGATTTAACATCCTCCTTGAGTTGCTTGATATCATTGTCATTTTTTCCAATGGTCTGAATTGCTGTATCAAGGTTTGCTTTGTATGATGCAATTGATGAATTGAGGGTGTTGTTTTCTTCTGTTTTGGTCCTGAGTTCAGTTTCTTTTGACGACAGCGTTTTGGTGAGGTGATTTGTTCTTTCCTGTTCAACTGTTAAAGTTGTTTTAGTCTCGTTCAACGAAGTTGTGACTGTTTCCAGTACTTTCTTTGAAACGGTTTTTGATTTTATTGCTAGTGTTGCTATTAGTCCACCTGCAATTCCACCGATTGCAATTCCTGTCAAAATGTAGATGATTTCCATTTTCGTCTCTTTTTACATTTGCGCCAACAGTTTGGCTATGCGTAGTGCGGAGTTTCAAAGCACTTAATTTTCAATTAACTACTATTTATTTAACGTTAGCACTTCAATATCTTCTCCAAATAATTTTATATGTGTAACGCTGACAATTTATGCCATTTATATCCAAAAGGTTTAGGAAGTCTGTAATAATCAATGATTACATGACACTCCTCCCTGTTAGATTACTGAATATCGTTCCTGGTATTAATCATGTTCACACCTAACCTTACATAAGTTAATTTGCATATTCGCTTAAGCAATTTTTCTATTTAAAAATCGTTCCCTACCTTTGAATAACCAGAATTTTCCCGGTCATGAACCAGTATTCATATATATCTAATGCTGACAGTGCATATATCGATGAGCTTTATCGATCTTATCAGAAGGACACACAATCGGTAGATAGCAGCTGGCGCCAATTTTTTGAAGGATATGAATTTTCAGAAGGCCAAGGCTTACCGTCTACTGCTGACGCCAATGCCTATAAAGAAGTGCAGGTTCGTTACCTGATCCATGCCTATAGAAGCAGGGGTCACTTGAAGTCCGATACCAACCCGGTAAGGACCCGGCTTGATCGCAGGCCGCGAATCGGCTTGTCGGATGTTGGGTTAACAGAGGCCGATCTGGACCTGGAATTCGATGCGGGGATTGCCATGGGCATTGGGCGCTCCAAATTAAAAGACATTATCGCTGCATTAGAATCCATATACCTTGGGCCAATCGGCTTCGAGTACATGTACATGCGTGAGCCTGAGATCTTTGAGTGGTTTGAAAAAAAATGTGAATATGAAGCTTTAAACTTCAAACTTACCTCAGTCGAAAAACAAAGAATACTGTTCAAGCTCAATGAAGCGGTAGTATTTGAAAACTTCCTCCATACCAAATATATTGGTCAAAAACGATTTTCTCTGGAAGGGGGCGAAACCACCATACCGGCATTGGATTTTATCATAAACAAAGCTTCAGACCTTGGGGTAGAAGAGGTGGTTATTGGTATGGCACACCGTGGCCGGCTGAATATTTTGGCCAACATAATGGGTAAAACCTACGAGCAGATCTTTAATGAATTTGAAGGCACTCAACCAGACCTGACCATGGGAGATGGTGATGTGAAATACCACATGGGATTCTCCAGTCAAGTGAAAACACCAACCGGTAAAATCGTGCATCTGAAATTGTCCCCTAATCCATCGCATTTGGAAGCAGTGGACCCCCTGGTCCTGGGATTCACCCGTGCTAAGATCGACAAGCAGTACGACAAGGACGAAGACAAGGTACTTCCCATATTGATTCACGGTGATGCTGCTATCGCCGGACAGGGCGTGGTATACGAAGTGGCACAAATGTCAAAACTAGCAGGATACACTACCGGAGGGACCATTCACTTTGTTATTAACAATCAAGTAGGGTTCACTACCGACTTCGATGAGGCCCGTTCCAGTATCTATTGTACTGATGTAGCTAAAATCATTGACGCACCTGTCCTTCATGTAAATGGCGATCATCCTGAAGCGGTAATATTCTGCACCAAGCTGGCGGTTGAATTTCGTACAAAATTCAATCGTGACATCTTTATAGATATGGTTTGCTACCGTCGTCACGGCCACAATGAAAGCGATGAGCCAAAATTTACCCAGCCTTCCCTTTATAATATTATCTCCAAACACCCCAATCCCAGGGAAGTTTATAACAAATATCTAATAGAACGAGGTGATGTAGATGCCAAGCTGGCAAAAGGTATGGACAAAGAATTCCGCTCGTTGCTACAAGACCGGTTGAATAGGGTAAAGCAACAAAAGCTGCCCTATCAATATCAGCGTATGGAGGAAGAATGGCGCAGTCTGCGTAAATCAGAACCAAAAGATTTTGATAAGTCACCAGCAACCGGGATCAAAGCATCAGTGGTAAAGCAGGTGGGAGAAGCACTGATCAAGATTCCTAAGGGTTTTAAGCCCATTAAGCAAATTGAAAAACAACTCAAACAGCGCCAGGAGATGTTTTTTGAGAAGAAGGAACTGAATTGGGGATCTGCTGAACTGCTGGCTTACGGGTCGTTATTGTTGGAAAATAAGGTAGTGCGTCTATCCGGTCAGGACAGCCGGCGCGGCACTTTTTCTCACCGGCACGCAGTACTGCGTGATGCCCAATCCAATGAACCCTACTCAAGCCTGGATTTTATTGCTGAAGGCCAGGAGAAATTTGACATCAACAATTCACTTCTCTCTGAATTTGGGGTGCTGGGATTTGAGTTTGGCTATGCCATGGCCAATCCCAATGCGCTGGTGATCTGGGAAGCTCAATTTGGAGACTTTGCCAATGGTGCACAGGTTATGATCGATCAATTCATCACTGCCAGTTATACCAAGTGGCATCGCATGAACGGGCTTACTTTGTTATTGCCTCACGGATACGAAGGACAAGGGCCGGAACACAGTAATGCCCGGCCAGAGCGGTTTCTACAAATGGCTGCCGGCTGGAATATGTTTGTAACCAACATTACCACGCCTGCTAATCTGTTTCATGCATTGAGGCGTCAATTAGCTCTGCCTTTCAGAATGCCGCTGGTGATCATGTCTCCTAAATCCCTGTTGAGGCACCCCAAAGTAATGAGCCCTATCTCTGAATTTACCACCGGACGATTTAAAGAAATAATCCCCGACAGTTATGCGACAAGGGATAAAGTAAAGAAAGTATTAATGTGTTCGGGAAAGATCTTCTATGAACTTCAGGAGGAACAACAGAAGAAAAAACGACAGGATGTGGCAATTATCAGGTTGGAGCAAATGCATCCCTTCCCCAAGAAGCAAGTGATGGCCGAACTAAAAAAGTATAAGGCTGATCAGGTTTACTGGGTCCAGGAAGAACCTGAGAATATGGGCGCCTGGGCATTCATTCTACGCTCTTTCCGGGAAGTGAAGAAAGACATTATTTCCAGGAGGGCCACCGCTTCCACCGCCACCGGATACCACAAAGTACATCAGGAAGAACAAAAAGATATTATTGAACGGGCATTTTCATAGCCTAAACCAAGGATAACCATGAGTTTAGAAATAAAAGTCCCCACCGTGGGTGAATCAATAACCGAAGTAACCATTAGTGAATGGTTCAAACAGGACGGTGACTATGTGGAGCTGGATGAGATCATATGCGAGTTGGAATCAGACAAGGCCTCGTTTGAGCTCAATGCTGAAGCCGCAGGGATATTGAAAATTAAAGCCCAGGAAGGGGATACTTTGGAGATCGGCGCAGTCATCTGTGAGATTGACACAGATGCCGGTAAACCGGCAAGCGATGAGGGTGGGCGCGAGGAAGTCCCCGGCAGCAGCCACGAGCTTGAAGTGACTGAAAAAGTTTCGTCAGTTGCAGAAACCCCCACTAAAGCTGCTTCTTCCGAGGTGATGGAAATGCGGGTGCCGGAGGTTGGCGAATCCATTACCGAGGTGACACTGGCTTCATGGATCAAGAATGACGGAGACTATGTGGAACTGGATGAAAATATTGCCGATATCGATTCGGACAAGGCCTCTTTTGAACTACCAGCCGAAGCGAACGGCACACTTCGCATTGTTGCTAAGGAAGGCGATGTGCTGGAGATCGGAGCTTTGATTTGCAAGATTGAAGTTTCTGAGGCTCCTATGGCAGCACCTGAAAATAAAGAAGCACCTGCGGCAGTTGCCCAGGCGACAACTGCTGAGGGAAGCTATGCTAAGGGACACCCTTCGCCGGCCGCAGCAAAAATTTTGGCCGAAAAGAGCATTTCACCAACAACAGTAGCGGGTACAGGAGTTGATGGCAGAATTACCAAGCAGGACGCTGCGGCTGCCCAGCCAGAAACAGCATCTGCTGAACCGGCTGAGATACCTGCGGTCGCGTCCGGCAATCGCAACCAGCGAAGGGAAAAGATGAGCAGCTTGCGAAAAACCATTGCCCGGCGCCTGGTAGCAGCCAAGAATGAAACCGCCATGCTCACCACTTTTAATGAGGTGGACATGAAACCAGTGATGGACATTCGCAAAAAATACAAGGACCAGTTCAAGGAGAAAAAAGAAGTGGGACTGGGATTCATGTCGTTCTTTACCAAAGCCGTCTGCCTGGCGCTTCAGGAATGGCCGGCAGTCAACGCCATGCTTGATGAACAGGAAATAGTTTATAATGATTTTTGTGATATTTCCATTGCAGTAAGCTCACCGAAAGGTTTGGTGGTGCCGGTAATTCGCAACGCCGAACTACTTAGCTTCGAAGGAATAGAAAAAGAAGTGGTCCGTCTGGCAACCAAGGCACGTGAAGGAAAGCTCAGTATTGAAGAAATGACCGGAGGCACATTTACCATCACCAATGGCGGCATATTTGGCAGCATGCTATCTACACCGATTATTAATCAACCCCAGTCAGCCATTTTGGGCATGCACAATATAGTTCAGCGACCAGTGGCAGTGGATGGAGAAATTGTGGTGAGGCCTATCATGTATGTGGCTCTTTCCTATGACCATAGAGTTGTCGATGGCAGGGAATCTGTCAGCTTTCTCTATAGGGTTAAAGAATTTTTAGAAGATCCTGCCCGCATGCTGGTAGGTATATAATAAACTTATGCAATACGATGTAACAGTAATTGGTTCGGGCCCAGGTGGCTACATAGCAGCCATTCGGTGCGCCCAGTTGGGAATGAAAACCGCTATTATCGAAAAGTATTCTGCTCTGGGAGGCACCTGCTTAAATGTGGGATGTATCCCTTCAAAGGCACTGCTGGACTCCAGTGAGCACTATCATAAAGCAGTTCATGAGTTCGAAGAGCATGGGATTACGGGCGGTGAATACCAGGTTGACCTGGCCCAAATGGTGAAAAGGAAACAAAATGTTGTCGATCAGACCACCGGGGGTATCAGCTACCTGATGAAAAAGAATAAGATCGATGTGTATACCGGTGTAGGTGAATTTCAGGACAAAAACACCATAGTGGTTTCGAGTGCGGCGCCTGCCTTGTCGGCCCGCATGCCGGAGTCAAACGGCGGACAGACAGGCAGGCGCGAGCGCGTTACCCTTACCAGTAAATACGCCATTATTGCCACCGGGTCTAAACCGGCCAGTCTACCTTTTATTAAATTAGACAAGAAACGGGTAATCACCAGCACCGAAGCACTGGAAATCACCAAACTACCCAAGCATATGATCATCATGGGCGGTGGAGTTATTGGCCTGGAATTAGGATCAGTGTTCGCCAGGTTAGGCACCAAGATCACCGTGGTGGAACTGATGAACAGCATCATTCCCACCATGGATGGTACCATGGGTAAGGAGTTACAGAAGGTCCTGAAAAAATTAGGATTTGAGTTTTTGTTAGGCCATAAGGTAACTGAAGTTAAAAATACCGGACGTCAGGTAACTGTTACCGCCGAAGACAAATCAGGGGCATTAAAGATGGTCAAGGGAGATTATTGCCTGGTATCCATAGGTAGAAAACCCTACACGGAAGGCCTGGGCCTCGAAAAAGTGGGTATAACAACAGATGAAGCAGGGAGAATTCCGGTAGACGATCATTTGCGCACCACTGTGGATAACATATATGCCATTGGAGACGTGGTAAGAGGCGCTATGTTGGCACATAAGGCCGAAGAAGAGGGCGTGTTGGTAGCCGAACAACTGGCTGGGCAAAAGCCTCATATCAATTACCTCTTGATCCCCGGAGTTGTGTACACCTGGCCGGAAGTGGCCAGTGTGGGCCATACCGAAGAAGAGTTGAAGGAATTAAAGATTCCCTATAAAAAAGGGGCGTTCCCTTTTAAGGCATCTGCAAGAGCAAGAGCGAGTATGGATATTGACGGTTTGGTTAAAGTACTGGCCCATGAGCAGACAGATGAAATACTGGGGGTACACATCATTGGTCCGCGCGCTGCCGATATCATTGGAGAAGCAGTGGTGGCCATGGAATACCGGGCCTCGGCGGAGGATATTTCCAGAATGTCACACGCGCATCCGACCTTTTCGGAAGCGCTGAAAGAAGCGTGTCTGGTGGCTACGGGGGATCGGGCGTTGAATATTTGAATGAGCAGTATAGGATCAATTTACAATTGACGATGAAGAACGAACAATTGGTAGAGCTGCGCATACTCTAATGGGATTCTTGATTTCTGAATTTGGAAACCAGTGCTCTAAATTCATCGTCATTTCTTAAAGAATGATAGTGTGGACTTGATTCGATTAAATCAAAGTAGCTATAACCAGCCTTAAATGCTTTCTCAAGCTCAGCCAAGGCCAGTAGTTTTTCACCTTGCTCTGCATGTACAAAACTCATCCTAACATGTATCTCAGGGTCATCGCTTATTTCATCAGCGCGCCGAAACATGTCCATCGCCAGGTCATAATCTCCTTGAATTAGATGGATTGATCCTATGCTCAGGTAGGGATATTCCCAATTTGGATTCAATTCAATACAATACTGATATGTTTCTATAGCTTCAGTGAATTGTTCCTTCAGTCTCAGTGTGCTCCCCAGGCTCACATATGACCAAATGTAGGTGGGCTGTTGTTTGATAGCCATTCGTGCGGCATACTCAGCACCATCAAGATCAATGGGGTCAGTATTTTGGCAGGAATACGAAAGGTGGCACCATGCAATTGGATTGTCTGGTTTACCATTGAGGCTTACTCTATATGACGTAATAGCCTCTTCATGTCTTTCTGAATATGCAAAAAACTCGCCTAATGCCAAGTGACCTTCTGGTAAATTACCGTCAAGACTTAGTGCCTGCCGGGCCAAGTTCTCTGCCCGTTCCAAGCGATTATATTCTTTCTGATATCCGAAAAAATAACTGACTGATTCGACCATGGAAATTCCTGCGTAAGCCAATGCAAATGAAGAATCCTGAGCCATAGCCTCTTCAAAATGTTGCTTGGCCGCATCCAGTTTACTACTTGAAGGCTGAATGTCACTGTGCAAGGATTCCATTAACATCCAGCCTTTTAGGTAAGCATCATACGCCTGAGTATTGTCCGTATATCGCATCCTGATTGCCTCAACTCCTTCAGCATCTAAGTCTAGTTGTAATGCTTCTGCAATACCCAATGCTGCCCTATCTTGTGCTTCAAGGACCCCCTCCAAATTTCCTTCAAAGTCATATGATGCCAACTCAAAACCTGTAGCCGCTTCAATTAGTTGGGCATTGATCCTGACTTTATTTCCAAATTTTCGAACACTGCCGTCTATCAGATACTCCACGCCCAATTCTTTAGCAATCTCCATAGGAGACAAGGTTGATCCCTTGAATCGAAGACATGCCAACCTAGAGGTCAGCCGTAAATTCTCTATTCTGGAAAGACGGTTGCAAAGTTCCTGTGTCATGCCATCACTGAAATATTCGTTGTCAGGATCGGGACTCATATTGACAAACGGCAGCACGGCAATAGACCTTTCTTTACTTGCAAAATCATCACCCGAAACCCGTTGCTCTAGATTCGGCACCTGAGCAAAGAAATACCACCATGCCAGTATCACCGCCAATGCAGCAATAGCGAAGTAGGCCATTCTTGATTTAAGCCTGCTAGTAACTCTTTCTTTTGAAGTTGGGGACGAGGAATTCGACGGTGAGGATTGTGTTGGAGTAGGCAGGCCTCCTCCCTGTATAGCATAAGTACGAACCCCATAGTCAACGTTTTTCAGTTGTTGTTCACCCAGGTAGTAAGCTTCTATTTTCGATTGACCCCGAATGGCCTTTTCTATGGCATCTGAAATGCAAATTCCCCCGGGATCAGCTATAGACTCCAAACGGGAAGCCACGTTAACTCCGTCACCATAGACATCTTCATTCTCTACTGTGACATCTCCCAAATGAATACCGATGCGCAGCTTACCATCAAATTTCACACCAGCAGCTTTTTGAATGTCAACCGCGCAATTTACCGCATCCAAGGCTGTTCCGAATTTGATCAGTGCTCCATCGCCCATTTCCTTCAACCATTGTCCATGGTGTTTTTCAACCAGGGGTTTTTGGATTTCCTTGCTTAATCTCACCAATTCCAGGGCCTTGGCAGAGTCCTTACCCATCAAAGCAGTGTAACCGACGATGTCGGTGAACATGATGGCGGCTAATTGACGAATCTGAGTCACACTAATAACCCTACGGTGCTAGGAAGTTATATACCAGTGATTTATATGGAAAGTATCAAACTTCAAAAAACAAATAACAAATAAATTTTATGGTTTCAAATTCCAACAATTCAAACCGGCTTGGAATTAGTGGTCCCTGTTACCCTGAGGTTATCTGCCTACCCTCCGCACGTTTACGGCAGGCGGGCCCGACAGGAAGGTTTGAGACTCGTTTTTGGTGATTGCTATTTACCAAAGGTCCAAAGGCCTAATGGGTTTAAGGAGTGCTACACACCGTTAAGCTATTCCTTCACATAATGTTGCTTAAAACCTATCCTATTACCGGGCTTCTTTTGAGTAATAACAAATTGTTCTAAATGATTAAAAAGCAACGCAATTTTGTCGTCCTGTTTCTCTAATTTTCGTTTCATTTTCTCCAAGGCCAGCATTATATTTTTATGATTTTGCAGTGACTGATTTAATTCCACAAATACGTCAATAATTAAAATATTCACCCTTTCAGCTCTTGCGCTCTTCAGAACACTAGAAAGCATTAATATCCCATATTCGGTAAAAGCATAAGGTGTATATTTCGAATGCTCTCCTCTCTTTAAGGTCGCAAATTGCGACCTTAAAGATTTGTATTCCTGCAAGGTCAATTTGAACATATATCGTTCTGGAAATCTGCCGATATTTCGCCGCACCTGCTCATTCAACCGTTTTGTTTCAACCTGATATAGTTCAGCGATGTCATGGGATAGCATTACTTTCTTTCCTCTGATTAGGTGTATCTTGTCTACAATGCGTTGTTGCGGTATTAGCAAATCTCCCAAAGCGTCAAATATTTATTGCAAGCTAACCAGTTGTAGTATCAAACTTGCAACACTTTGGTAGAACACCCTTATCGATTCTGTTCCCAATAAAAGGCTACAAGTCCACTGAGGAGATGACTTGGGTTTTGTCATTTGTCTTTTGAAATTTGCAAGCAAGCCATTGCTGGCTGCATTTTGCATTTCGCCCTTTTTATCCATAACTTATCTTCAGCTCTAAAATCTACCAATGAAAACCGAATCTGATAGTCCGAGTCCTCTCGAAAACATAACCGCTCTCTGTCATTATTACCGTGCGGAAATGGATCGGGCAAACACTTGGCGGACCAGATTAGACGTAACTACCAATTGGGCTATTGTCACCACCGCGGCCTTCTTGTCTGTAGCTTTTGGAGGCTCTAATATTCCGCATTTTGTAATCATTTTGGCTACCATTTTCGTGCTGTTCTTCTTGATCATTGAATCCCGTCGTTACAAATATTTTGACCTTTGGCGTTGGCGTATCGCCCTGCTCAATGAAAACTTCTTTGCTTGCATCATTTCTCCGGAAACAGCCCCGATGCATTCCAACTGGAGGGAGCTGCTTAGCTCGGAATTAAAAAATTCTTGTTTCAAAATCTCATTTATGGAGGCTTTTGGAAGGCGTTTGAGACGGAATTACAGCTGGATATTTATTGTATTGGCTACTTGCTGGTTTGCAAAGGTCGTAATACACCCCACGCCCATGCATCATTTTTCCGAAATCTTTCAACGGGCTACCATTTTTGACCTGGTGCCGGGTTGGATGGTATTGACTATTGGTATCATCTTTAATACCGGTTTGATAGTCATTGCGTTCAGTACCCTGAAAAAAAGAAATGTGGAAGTCCGGATAAGGCCATCTGGTAAAAAACAATGAATAATTAACAATGAATAGTGGACAATTGACGAACCCGCCTTCGTCTGCACTTTGGGGGGCGGCATTACGGCGCCAAACTGGGGAAATGGTAGTGACCACTGCCTTCTCTTAGGGTGACTCGTCAGTTAAACCCCGATTCTTCCTTCTAATTTCAAACAGTTCATTAAGTTCTGGTTTATCCAGTGCTGCTTGCAAAGTAGGATGGTCAGGGAGGTTTTCAGGGAGTTTAAGAGTTAACATGTGCGACTCTCTATTTTCATATCCGTTTTCTAACCAATATGCCGCTTCATCGAGCATTCCCAGTTCAAGATATAAAATACCAATCCATGAGTATCTTTTCTCTTCTTCATAGTTGACCATGAGTTTAATATAGGACAGGGCTACCTCAGACTCATCCTTTGCTATGGCCAGGATGGTTCTCAAATACAGGTTAGCGTAGTAGTTACCGCTAGTATCATCCAGCCTGGCAACTACATTTTCTGCTTCCTCCAGGCGGCCGAGATTGATGTAACTGGTCAGCAGCAATTTGTCGTTACCCAAATAGTTCATACCCAAATTTCGAGCACTTTGTGCATATTGGAGGGCATTTTCCCAGTCCTTTACTAAGGCATAAGCCCCACCTAAATCATCATGGTTGACTGGATGAAGCGGGTCAAGTTCTAAGGCTCTTGATTCCATTTTAATCGCCAGAGTTGGATGCTGAACCACCACACGATAATAATCTCCAATGAAATTATAGATTTCTGCATCATCATGGGTGAGCTCAAGTGATTTAGTGAATGCCTGCTCAGCAGCAGTCCAATCCCACTCAAGAATGGCTGCTGTGTATCCGAGAACAGAGTAGGCTTCTGAGTTTTTTGGATTTAGCTCAAGGGCCTTGTTAGCGGCACTTTTGGCTGGCCCAATTAATTCTTGAGCAGAATACTCGGTAGAGAAATGGTGAAAAAGTGAAAGCGCACGGGCAAGACCGGAGTAAGCAGGGTCATAATCCGGATCAAGACTGATAGCTTCTTCAAATAGACGTCTTGCTTCGATTAAGTTTTCTATGCCCCGTAAAGCAAGCTTTTGTCGTGCCTGAAGATATATGGTATAGGCATCAATGTCAGCAGTAACAGTGGGCTTTAGTGAAACGGCATCATCGCCAAGGTGAACACTCATTGCTTCCACAATGGCAGCAGTTATCTCTTCCTGCACGGCAAATATATCTGTCAACTCCCTGTCATAGGTATGGGACCACAAGTAAAAGCCATCCTTAGTATTCACCAGCTGTGCGGAAATGCGAATATTAGCTCCTGATTTCCTAACACTACCTTCAAGAACAGTACCCACTCCCAGTTCCTTACCGATTTCCTTGAGATCCTTGTTGGTGACTCCCTTGTAGGTCCACGAGGAAGTTCGACCTACCACTTTCAGGCCGGGTATTCGGACCAGGGCATTAAGAAGTTCTTCTGAAATTCCGTCGCTGAACCACTCATGATCCCCTTCCGGGCTCATGTCGACAAAAGGAATCACTGCAATGGATTTGTCAGTGACTGGAGATTCCAGCTTTGGCTCCACAGGCTTCAGGCTTTGTTCTGCGGTATCCGGCCGGGAAAACAGATACATGATCACAATAATCAAAACCAGTCCACCAATGATTAAAGAACCAGTCAACGGTTTCCTTTGGCTGGCTTTTAATGGATTCTGCCAGGATTGCGGGGAAGTGGTTCTGACAAAGCCTTCAGGGCTTTTCTCATAGTTCCAGGCCAGGTACAGGGCCACGGGCAATCCTATTCCCAATACTATACGGAGTAATGTCAACGACCATTGGGGCAAATTTACACCCCAATCATGTACCTGGTCCCATAGCAGCACCAATAAAAAGGCAATCACCAAATAGGAGACAGCAACTCTAATCACACCCCGTCTTTGCACTTCTGCCCGGAAGTGACCGGAAAACTCTTTACCTCCTTTAACCTCAGGAACCGGCAGACCTACTCCCTGAACAGCATAGGTAGGGACGCCGTAATCCACGTTCTTCAAGTTACTTTCGCCAAGATATTTGGCCTTTATATCGCTTTGACCACGAATGGCTTTTTCAATGGCATCGGAGATATAAATCCCTCCCGGATCAGCGATAGATTCAAGACGTGAGGCCACATTAACACCGTCGCCGTAAACGTCATCATTCACGATAGTAATATCTCCTGAGTGGATACCTATCCGCAACTTCCCATCGAGTTCCGCACGTGCAGCTTTCTGAATATCCACTGCGCAATTCACAGCATCCAAGGCGGTCCCAAACTTGGCCAGCACTCCATCACCCATTTCCTTCAGCCATAGTCCATGGTGCTTCTCAACCAGCGGTTTTTGGATCTTTTTGTTAATACGGATCAGTTCCAATGCACTGGCTGAGTCTTTACCCATCAAAGCCGTATAGCCGACGATATCGGTAAACATTATGGCTGCTAATTGACGAGATTGAGTCATGTAATCCTGTGGTGCCAGGAAGTTTTATACCAGTGATTTATAAATAAATCCTCAATTTCCAAAAAAACAAATTGCAAATAAATTTCAAGGTTCAAGCCCTATGTTCAAACTCCGTAAAGAAAGTTAGGTTTAGCATCTGGTGCTGCTGAAGACATGACTGCATTCTGTCATTACGATCGTGCGGAAATGCCAGCCTCACTTTTCGGGAAACCAGTTCGGAATAGATATTTTTTTTCTTAGATGCACCGGGCTGTGAAACGAGATCGAAACCCAAATCTGGCTTATTTAAAGTAAAAATATGAAAAACTTCGTCCCCTTTATCCTTATTGTCTTTGTATTTTCAGTAAATGCACAAACCAAATCCAGTAATAAATCCGCGCCGCTTACCCCGGCTTCTCCGGAAAGTGTCGGTATGTCCTCAGAACGGCTGGATCGAATCGATGCCATGTGTCAGGAAACAGTGAAAAGTGGAAACTTGCCAGGAGTTGTGGCCTTGGTTACCCGAAATGGGGAAAATCGTATTTCATAAATCCTACGGTATGGCGGATAATGCATCTGGAAGAAAAATGAAAGAAGATGATATCTTTAGAATTGCTTCTCAGTCAAAAGCCATTACCTCCACAGCAGTGATGATGCTCTGGGAAGAGGGCAAATTCCAACTGGATGATCCAATCTCAAAATTCATTCCTGAGTTTAAAAATCCGCAGGTTCTGGAGTCTTTTAAGTATAATGACACCAGCTATACTACTATTGCTGCAGATAAGGAAATAACCATTCGTCACCTGCTTACACATACATCCGGTTTAGGCTATGGAGTAATTGACGGGGATGAACGTTTTAAAATGATTTATGAAAAAGCCGGTATTACTGATCTGTTTACCACCGAGCCTATCACCATCGTAGAAAGTGTAAAAAAGTTGGCCCAATTACCGCTGCATCACAATCCTGGAGAAAAGTTTACCTATAGCGAGGGTCTTGACGTGTTGGGATACTTTATTGAAATTGTATCTGGGGTGCCATTTGATGAATTCCTGAGAAAAAGGTTGTTTGATCCTTTAGGCATGGATGACACCTGGTTCTATCTGCCAAATTCAAAGGCTGACCGTAACAATTCATAATTATCAATGAAGAATTAACAATTGGTTAGTTCTTCATTATTTATTTACGGCAAAACTACAAAGACAGATTCGCCCTATCCAACTCTGGGGATACCCTGTCAGGAATTTGTGATTTTTATTTTCGCTAGAAAATAAAGGTATGTATATACTTCACCAACACCGACTGTGTATCTACTACTGGCAATTCCGGATTATAGTCTAGTCTGTTGGTGTTCATCCCCCCATTTAACACCACCCAGAGATCCTGACCTTCCCGGAAGTTATATCGAAACCTGATGTTCGCTGAAAAAAGATCGGCTGTGCTATTGTATTGTACCAGTGCATTGGTAGAAAGCTTGCGATTCACCGCGGTTCCTATGCGTAACCGTGTTATATGGAATTTAAATAGTTCATCCCGATCTGCAAAATCAGCGTGACTATAGGTGTACTCCAAATTAAATTGAAAATGCTTTGATAAATACCAGGATGGGGTAATGGTTACGCTATTCAGCCATCCATCGTAAAATGAGCCAGTTTCGAGTTGAATACCGGTGCTTAAGCGATTATCACCAGCAATTCTGTATGATCCTATTATACGGTAAAAATCATAAGTACCAATTGGAATGGAAACTTCATCTGAAAGCTTGAATTCTTCCAGTAAATTTTCATAAACCCATTTGACGCCTATTCCTCCACTGTCCAGATTTCTTCTGGAAAATGTCCATTCCGGCCCTGACTCTGCTGAAAGGACCTCATGATCCTGGTTGTTCACATAAGTATTCCCTAAGATTTCCAGTTTATGCCAAATAAAGGCTCCTTCTTTCCTTAACCAGGTGTGTGATAATGCCACGGTTCCGAATTTAAAATCATTGCGGTCAACGAACCCAACACCGGGATTATAATTGGGGCCAGACAAAATGGTCCCGATGTTGTATCCAAATCCCCGGCGCCTGCGACGGTTCAAGTCAAGTGCCAGACGGCCGCTTTTGAAATTTTCAGCGCCCCCGTCTTCCGTCAGGCTGTCAAAAGTCTGGGCCCATTGAACTGTTAGATAATCATCTCCAAAAAGCCTGATAAGACCGTCAATTCCATAGGCCAAATTTTTATTTCCCTTGGTATCTATACGGCTGGTAAACATACCTCCTACAAAGCTATTCTGATTAAAAACCCTTCTTCTTACCCTTAGCACGCCAAAGTTCTCAGATGGTGTGGAATCCAGGCTTTGAGTTTGCATATTCATGAACCCTAGGTCCCAGGTTTTCATTCTTCCGATCATCCGGACTCCGCCGTAAATGGGAACCTGCCGGCCATCATCTGTCAACCCAATCCTACGGCTGAAAAACAATCGGCTTAAGCCCCCGGTCCGAAAATCGAAAACAGAGGCCCGTTCCTGGAAGAATTGTCGTTTTTCAGGGAAAAATAAAGAAAAACGGGTAAGATTTACCAGCTGATCATCTGCTTCTGCTTGGGCAAAATCAGTATTTATGGTAAAATCCGCGGTAAGATTGTTACTGATAGAAAATTTTATGTCTCCTCCAATTTCTTTTTGAAATTCAGTTTGACTATCATAACCAGTTTCAGTTTGATTTAATTCGTTCGATCCCTCTATGCCAACAAGGACATATGGGGTCACATAAAGCTTTTTACTGGGTTTTATGTCACTAAACTCTATTTTTTGTGCTAAGGAGGGTCTTAAAAAGGCCCAATTGGTTATTGGAGGAATTGCCGGATAAACCAGTCTTTCCAATTTTCTGGCCACCTTTCGTTGTGCTGTTAAACCCATAATCACTTTGCCATCAACCTCCTGAAACCGCAGGCTACTAAAAGGAACTCTTATTTCGGCAAACCATCCCTCATCGGTTACAGTGCTCTCGGCGTCCCAAAAGGTGTTAAAATCTCTATTTAGCCAAGATCCTGAAGAAATGGTTCCTCCGGTGGCATCGTTGGATATAGCTGCATCATTTCTAAGTCCGGTGGGAGTGGTAGTAAAGATATAGGCATTCTCGTTGTCATTGTAGGTGTCCAACACAATTTCAAAATGATCAGACCCTCTTATCTGGTCCCGGTAGAGTGAAGTCGCCCTGACCCCATTTGGATCACTATCGTAGGCCCTGATTGATCCATAAAAATACTGATCATCGTAGGCAAACCGTATTTCAGTTTTTTCGGTTGGAGGAGCTCCGGCATTGGGTTCATACTGAATCATAGGAACAGGAACAATAGTCTCCCAAACGGGCTCATCTACCTTGCCATCGAATATAATCCCACTAATCCTTGGTATTACAAAGACACTGTCGGTTTGAGCATAGGACTCCAGCGTTACGCTGATTGATAAGAGCCAAAACAATAAGTTCTTCAAATACATGAACCTGCAAGGTCGTCAAAATACTTGAAATTGTTATCCGTAGCTTGAAGCTACGGATAACTGCACAGACAATCAATCTTGTTAATTATCTAAGAACAAATCGACCGGGGATATCAAAATAAAGTAACACAAACAGAAAGAAACTCATTGTCCAGATAGCCAACACATTTAAAATAAAGGTATCTATATAAACTCCAAATAGTGGTTTATTAGCTACCAGGAATTGGGTTCGAAAATCTAAAAAATGATCGCTATCCGCCCATATATATATAGGGTAAATCTTTTGAACCAGATGGTCACCCTCCTGCACGATGCGATCCACGCTCTTAACATTGGTAACCATGTCGCTCACTGTCTCGTTTTGATGCCGATTTCGAAGCACATTGAGATCTACCGGTGCTTTTAGATTCCTTTTAATTCGCTCCATATCCGCTGCCCTTTGTTTTTCTGCATCACTGGATTTTTTGTTGTAGTATTTTTTCAAACCTGACAAGAATGTTTCCGCCTGCTCCAGCACTTGATTGTCTACCTCCTCAACAGTTAATTTTCCATATTCCGGAAATTGTCTCACACCAACTACCGCCAGCTCTTTCCCAAGTTCATTTCTCAGTAGTTTCAAATTGGACTCCAATTGCTCCACCTGATCAGTTTCAATCAGTTTACGGCATGCCGACAATTTTGACTCCAATGTAGGAATGTAATACACGGTTTTATAATCAGAGTTGCGCATTATCTGCTCATTGGCAAAGAAATGTTTTTGATATGCATTTGCCTTGAACTGATGAACTACCAGAGCTTCATAAGACCAGCGACTGGTCATTATTTCGCCCACGAAAGGCACTTTATCATGTGATCTCAGCTTCGGATGCAGGTCATCAAATTTTACCACAACTCCTCCCAATATCAGTTGTGGTATTAATAATATTGGAATCAAAATATAAACTGTAATTGCATTTTTAAATGCTGAACTGACATTCAAGCCCAGTACATTGGCAAACGAAGCGGTAGTGAATAACACCAACCAATAGGCCAGAAACATTCCCCTGATTTCCAAAATCAACATCCAATTAGTGCAAAAGTGAAAGTTTGTATGGCTGAAATGGAAAACAGGATGGAAATTTTTGAAGACAGATAACTTCCCCGGCTTAAATGCAGGAACGATTCTCTTTTGAGAATTTTACGGTCTTTTATTATCTCCTCGGCACTTACGGTAAGCCCCATAAATAAGGCAATAATCGTACTAATAAAGAAAAATGCCGGTATGTTGACGTTTTTACCAAACGAATAGGCTGCTCCCTCAGCGGAGGGGAATTCCTTTACCAGAAACGCCAGGATTACTGCCAGCAATGGCGCTTCCAAGGAATTAATGAGGATGTATTGCAAATCGCTAAGTTTTGAGCGAATGTCCCTGGCGGTAAATATGAGAAACTGTTTAAATCTTGTGGGGATTTGCAGTCTGCCTTCTGGTTTATCGATCACCTTTGGAACCACTGGGAGTATTGACCGGTACTTGAAATGTTCTTCCCATAATTGTGGGCTTACCTTCCTCTTATCTGTCAAACGTCCATACTCATTAACCACTTTGGTCTCAATGATGTTAAAAATCTCTTCCGGTCGAATATTTCCACAAACTGGGCAGGTCCCCAGATCCTTGTCTATTAGATTGGTTATATCCTTAAAGTATGACTCCGCCTCCACAGGGTTGCCATAGTATATTTGGTATCCACCCACATCAAGAATTGCCAAACGGTCGAACATTTTGAATATATCCGACGAAGGTTGATGGATTACCACGAAAATCAACTTTCCTTTCAGGGATAGCTCCTTTAACAAGTCCATTATATTTTCAGAATCCCTGGAACTTAACCCGGAAGTAGGCTCATCAACAAAAAGCACCTGTGGTTCCCTAAGTAACTCAAGACCTACGTTTACCCGTTTCCGCTGGCCGCCACTAATGATCTTTTCCAATGGAGTACCAACCTTCAAATCCCTGATCTCCACCAGTCCCAAACTATGCAATGTCTTGGTTACCAGTTTTTCAATTTCCACTGGTGGGGTTTTACCGAAACATAACCTGGCTGCATAATACAGATTCTGGTAAACAGTCAGTTCTTCAATCAGGAAGTCGTCCTGCGGTATATACCCGATAACACCTTCTATTTCCGATCGCTGCAGATGGATATTGATATTATTAATGCAGATCGATCCTTCGCTGGGTGTCAAATTACCATTCAGTACATTCAGCAAAGTGGATTTCCCGGAGCCACTGCTTCCCATGATCCCCACCAGTTTGCCCGATTCCTCGAATATAGAGATATCTCTAAGGCCTAACGCTCCATCTGGAAATTTGTAATAAACTTTCTCGGCTTTGAATACAATTTTCTGTTGTGACTTCGTAATTAAAAACTTACCAACCACATCTGAATAGTAGATGGGTTCGGTTCGATAGGCCCTGATAATACTCCCTGTGGAAAAAACCACTCCTTTGTTGTTCTTTAGGGGTACGCCATTGAGATATACAGTAGTTTTACCCAGATATTTAATGAAGTAGCTCTCAGTTGCTGGCATACGTAATACCACCAATTGACCTTGTAACCCATTGGCCACCATCCGGCTTATTTCATTGGAAAGTTCGGTGCTGCCGTCATCGACAATTAACAGGTTGGGAGAAATGACCGGCTCATCCTGAGCATAGTCTACGAAATCCGTGATGTTTTTAACGGTCTTTTTTTTGAGCTTCAGCGCTTCACTGATATAGTAAAGTAAATTGGATTCCCTCTCAGATACCACCTTATCAGCGGTTATCAGTTCAACCATTTTCAATACCAGAACCACCTTTTGTTGTTCAGTAATCTCCTGATTTAGCTGCCTGGTTATTTGAATTATTTTAGACCAATCCTCTACGAAGTCAACCGTTTCATCGTCGGTATTTTCTATTTGAACCCGTTCCGATTCTCTTTCCAATACCAGTTCATCGAAGAGATCCATAAACTTGCTGACTCCACTTCGGTTTAGCTGACGCTCCAGAAATTCTTTTATTGTGAGGCGTTCTTTATAGGTGACACTTCCCTCCTTTGCTATTATCGCAAATAACTGGATGATCGCCTTTAATAGCTGCTCACTCATATGAGATAATGGTGTGGGTAGAACGGACTAAATTTTTTCTTCGAAAAAAAAGCATTGAACGAACTCCAATGCATATTCGAAATGTTGACTCCAAGCTACTCGGTAATATACTTCCTCAGGGCTCCAATCTTGCTTATCAAATCAGTCAGACTTCCTTCCTCCAGATAAGTCATTCCCTGACTGTTCTTCATAGTCTCCTCAATATTAAGGTTGGCATATTCCTCCACAAGATCAGAAGTCATTGCTACCAATTTATCGGTGGTGGCATCACTATCCAGTGATTTTAATAGGGCATTGAGTTCCCCCATTGGTTTATCCTGATCAAGCATAAGACTTACCAAAGGAATTGCAAAAGCACCAATACTGGAGCTGGGGTCATTTGCTGAAACCTCCTCACCTTTTGGGATTTTTGGAAGCTTCTCAACTATGGAGCTGACAATATATAGCCCCTCTGTGAATGTACCGGTTACTACCAGGGCAGCAGTGCGGTCGCGGTTGCTATTTTCCAGATGGACCCTTGTGTCGGCAATTGCACCGTCGAGGATTTCTCCAAGGGCTTCCCGTGAACCCAAACTACTTTCAAATTCTTCTACTATATCGGAATCAATAGAAGAAGTAACTCCGATTTGATCTGCCAATCCCTTCATCTCATTGAAGTAAGTTAGTGCATCCTGAGATTTGTCATATGAACTCAGGTATCCTATATCTGTGGAATAAACGCCCAGATTCAAAGCGGACTTGTCGTCCTCACTCTTATACTGATCCACATTGCTGATATCGTTTACTAAACTTGCATCAAACTCCGCACCGGTGGATTGAATGATAAATGGGATTTCGGATGGCGGTGGTACTTTAACTACTATTTTCTCAATCTGTTTTTGTATCTGATCAACAGCCTGGTCAAATTCTTCCCCCTCGTCCGTTTCCTGTTTTGGTGATGAACAAGCACTGATCCATATTATACATACACTGCACATAAAAGCAGTTATCATTCTTGAGTTAATTTTCATGATCTATTTTATAGTTGATCGGTATAAATTTAAGAAGTGGATAAGTTATAACAATAAAAATTATTACGCAAATTAAAGGAATCTATGGTATATGAATCCGGTTGTTCAATTCAGTTTTAACGAATTAGTGCTTGAGCAACCATTTTAGTCGTTGCACTGAATTATATGAAAAATTTTTTATATTGTGAATTCGACCAAGAAACTAAAACCAATAAATATGAATATTTTAACTACCTCCGGAGCACGGTTGCTGTATGCCATTCCAATGGCATTGTTTGGCATTTTTCACTTTATGAATGCCTCAGATATGGCTGGGATGGTTCCATCGTTTATCCCGGGTGGGGTATTTTGGGTATACCTTACTGGACTTGGATTGATATTGGCTGCTGTAAGTATCATTATACAGAAACAAACCCGTTTGGCTTGCCTGCTATTGGCTGGCATGCTAATCCTATTTGTATTAACTATACATTTACCTGGATTGGGTGCTGACATGCAAGCCTCTATGCCAAATCTTCTTAAGGACACTGCATTAGCAGGTGCTGCATTGTCATTTGCAGGTATTGCAAGTGATTAGAAAATAAAGAATGCTCAGCGATAAAAAACCCTCTCGGAAACGTGAGGGTTTTTTAAACACCCCCCTTTTATTTGCAACTTAATT
>PVMK01145305.1_pt1 | contig 98168 bp, 100 predicted proteins | sample 1853481 | NCBI WGS metagenome assembly PVMK01 (sample SAMN08533507, study PRJNA380276) | Marine sediment metagenome, whole genome shotgun sequencing project.
TGGGGCTGACTGTGGCGGCGGCGCGCGTTTTTAACCAACCGATTTCAAGGAGGTGTCCTTTTTGAGGGTTGGCGCCGGTTGCCTGGCAATCAAGCGCCAGAATTTTTAAGTCGGCAAGGTTTGTTTTCATCTGTAAAAATTATATTTTAGCGCAAATAATATTAAAGCTGCGTGTCGTTTGGCTACTGGCTACTTGCTTCTTGCTGCTGGCCGAACCAGAGATCAGGAGCCAGATGCCAGAGGCCAGTAACCAGCGGCCAGAGACAAGCAGCCAGGAACCAGTGACCAGAGACGAGCAGCCAGTAGCCAGTGACCAGTGACAAGAAGCCAGGCACCAGGAGCCAGATCTGAGTTTAGCGAATTTTGATAATAATTCAATGGTTGAAACCGGGAATTTTTATTTTATTTTTTGTTTTAATGATGTCAATATGTTATTGAAATGTATTTATTCGTAATAGATATTAGTACGTTATTCCCAAGCCGGACTAGCCGGTTGGAGTGAAGCGTAAATCCCGATTTATCGGGGAACCCAAAATGATTAATCACGAAAGCACGAATTTTTTTTTCTTTCGTGCTTTCGTGATAAAAAAATTTTTTCATAAAATGCAAAGAATTCACAACTAAGACTCTAAAATTGTTGTTTTTCGTGGCAAAAAATTATTTAATATCTTTATAGATGATTAGATATCAATGCTTCACCGGAAACTAAGCGAGTTTTAATTTTTTTTTGTTTAGATCATTTGAATTTTGGTGCTTAGAAATTTGTTTCGTATTTCTTATTTCGAGTTTCGTATTTCCGGTTTATCCGGGTTAGGTGCTTGTATAAATTTCAAACCATACTGCAGTTGATGGAGGCCGGATGCAACCCGCGTTTTACAATGCTTTAAAAAATTTAAAAGAAGGCATTCCTCGCTTGGCGGAATTGCTGAAATTCGGTGACCGCTCCGATATCGCCTCCTGGGTTAACATCGTTGAAGCTAAATTGATTCCCCGCTTTTCATCTGATTTCCCCATTGTTGTGGCTATTTGCGGCGGAGGTTCTTCCGGCAAATCGACTTTGTTCAATTCGCTGTCCGGAGAGCGGCTGGCGCCGACCGGCGGCCGTGCCGGCATGAACCGCCGGGTGCTGTTTTCGGTTCCTGAAACCCTGGTGGCGCAAAACCGGGTGGTTGCCGATCTGGCCGAACCGTTTAAATCGGATTTGCAACCGCTAAAGGATAGCGATGATCTTACGATTCCCGGAAATCCGCTATATGTCATCAACCGATCGGGGCCGGAAGACCTTGTGCTACTGGACACGCCCGACTTTGACACCGGAGCCAGAGGCGAATATATCAACCGGGATGTGACCCGCATGGCCCTGGAAGCATCGGATATATTCATTTATATTTTTACCAACTCTAACTATAACAATCGGGACAACACCGACTTTATGTCCCGGATGCTCACCGGCATCGGCAAACGCAAGTGTTTTCTGATCTATCGTGTTTATCCCAGCTTTAGCGACCAGGAGGTGCAGGAGCATGCCATGACCGTTGCCGGGGGTATTTACGGCGATGATGCCGAAAAAAATCTTCTGGGAATCTATCGCGCCGATGAAGACAACCGCGTAGCGGCGGCCGAACAGGACGTAAAGCTGCGGCCCGTGCCCGCTAATGGGCCCGAGTTTATTTCGGCGCTGGCATCCATTGATGCGCCTGAATTGCGACTCGAACTGCACAGGTCAATATTAACCGATGCACTCAAAGAGGCCGAAGACCTACTTGGCGATGCCGGACGCTCCCTTGATGAGCTGTGCCTGTACCTTGATGCGTTTCAAACCGTCCAGAGTCAATATGTGCATGAAGCGCTGAAGCATTTCCCGATGGATCGTGTAATGAAACGGTTTGCCAAAATTTGGGCGCGAACCGATCCGGCTCATATTAAGTTTATGCGCAAAACCGGGAGTGTGATCGAGTTTCCGCTGAAGGTACTGTTTGGAGCAGCGGGCTGGGCCAAAGATCACGTCATATCGAGCAAAGCCGGACCGGCAGATTCCGGAAATTTTCACAAAAAAATGGAGGAAGATCTGGTAACCGCGGTGACGAGTCTGCACGCACAGGCCATCGGCCCTCAGATTACGGTTTCCGGATCATTAAACGATCCGGTTGTAAAACGCATGTCGGATCTGGTTGATCGCATTCGCGTCCAACAGAGCAATGCCGGGGTTCAAAATCCCCGGGCGGAATCTGCCGATCAGGATCATGTTCTGCGTTTTTTTGTCGACACCCATCCGGCAGTTATCTCCGAACAGGAACGATTACGGGATCAAGATTTTAGATCCATTTTACAATCCATCCTTTCCCAAAAAGAAGAACTGGTCGAGATCCCGCAGGATATGGTAGCGGATCTAAAAGATCTGGCCCATCATTTTCGCAGTAAAATGGGGGTATGGGCCAAAATCAGCCAGACCTTCTGGGCTTCATTGAACGTCCTGCCGGCAACTGCAGCCGTTACCTATGTGCTTTCCACAGGCGATCCGGTCGGCGCTGCCGGGATTAAAGTCAAATTAACCGGGCTTTTCGGTGCCAAAGATCTTTATGCCCTGGTTGCCATACCGGTGACCACTCAATTAAAAAAAGCGGATCAACAACAGCTCGAAACCATGCTGGGGCCGATTGCCGAGGCCTGGTTTAATCACAAATTAAAAAAAGTGCAGCAGCTTTTTGAGCAAACCATCACCGCCGGCACGATCCGAATGGCGAACGATACCATTGAGCGGGCAACTGCCCAGGTCGCCGAAATTAAAAACAGCATGGATATCTGTGCAAAGGAAATAAAGTAGAAAATGAATTTAGATCGCAATACCGCCGTTCTAAAAGCCATGGGCAGAATCGAGGGGTTTAAAAATGATTTGCATCGGCTGAATTCCGAACTCAGTCATGCGCCCTTGTGGCTTCCGGGTCGTGGTCTTGAAAAACAGTGCGCTGAAGCCGTTCGTATGATTGAAGACATTGCCGAGCGGTTTGAACGCAAGCTGGTGGTCACTATTGTAGGTCCCAGCGGTTCGGGAAAATCCACCCTGTTGAATGCTCTGGCCGGTGTTGATGATTTTTCGAAGATCGGTCATCAGCGACCGACCACGGACCATTTAGTTGTTTTTAGCGGAGGACCAGTAGATCAAAACGATACCGGCCAGTTGGCAGAAGTCTTTGATAGTGAAATCGTTGAAATCCGCGCAAACCCTGCCGCCGATCGCCTTGAGCATGTGCTGTTAATCGACACTCCGGATACGGATAGCAGGGCTTTTAAAAAACATATTCCCATTGTCGAGCGTGCGATCACAAAATCCGACATGCTCATCTGTGTGTTTGATGCCGAAAACCCCAAACGAAGGGATCATGTGGATTTTCTGGCACCTTACATACAAAAGTTCGGCGGGAAATCGTTGGTTTGTGTTTTAAATAAATGTGACCGGCTCGATGAGCCGGAGCTCAAAAATCAAATTGTGCCCGATTTTCTGGAGCACATTCGCATGGGCTGGCAAATGCCGGCCGATCGTGTATTTTGTATATCCGCAAGGCGTAACTTGAAAGATCCGGACTGGGATGAAACCGTCGGTCCCAAACATGATTTTGATGAGTTTGAAGATTTGAAGCAACTGGTGGACGTTACGATCAATCGTGCCGGGTTTATTGTCGATCGTCGACTCGAAAACGCTAAACACTTGCGGGATTTTGTATTTGAGGAGGCCGGCCACGAAGTTTTAAAGAACAAAGCCGTTTTGGTCGATGCGGCCGACCGGATCACAGCGGCTGAAAAAAAAGCGCTGGGCAACGCGGTTGTCGGCATGCAGGAAAACGCAACCCGACAGTTTTTTGGACTTAATGTTGTGGTTTACCAGAAGCTCGCTCAGCGGTGGTTGGGTCCCATGGGTTGGATGATTGCCATCTGGGCACGGATGTTGATTTTTGGTAGCGGAATCATGGCCGTTTTTCGATTCGGCCGCCCCCTGCGCCAGGTGATCGGCACGTTTTCGGCTTTAAGGCATTCGAAGGATGCCAAATCAGTCTTCGAAGATCCTGAAAAAGATCAACGCATGGCGGCGGCTTTTAGAAATTATCGGCTCGTTGTGCTGGCGCACTGGCCCGAAATCGCCAAATCCATGGTTCAAGGCGGCTTTGACAGCTCGATTCGCAAAGTGGAAGAGGCGCTGTCCGGTACGGATGGTTTCAAAGACAGGCTCGCGTCCATCTGGACGGATGCATTAGACGCAGAAATCGAACGCTTGACCGGCAAGCTCAGTGGTTTGTTGCTTCAAATCCTTTTTAATATACCGGCCATCGCTATTCTGGGCTATTGTGGCTGGTTAACCCTGCAAACCTTTTTTAGCGGCAGCTATCTCTCCGGCGATTTTTTTATGCACGCTTTCTGGGCCATCGGCATTATCCTATTTTTAAGCTTCTTCATTTTGCAGGTCTGCATCCGGGCCGCAGCCGGTGTCGGGCGGATCACCGGCAAAGCGTTTGAAAAACTGAAAAGCCAGCTTGAGCAGTTGAATGAATTTAATCATAACCCGTTAAAATCCCAGCTTGAAACCGTACTGGGTCTGGCGATTCTGGCCGAAGCGAATCGTCTGTCAAGGTTCAGAGGTTCAGGGTTCAAAGGTTCAGAGGTTCCACCGGAGGCGGATTAGGTGCCAGGTGTCAGTGTTCAGGTTTCAAGGTTCAGAGGTTAATTAACAGAAGACAGATATCAGAGGTCAGAGGACAGATGAAAAACGGAGAGTAGGGCAGCCCTCGACTCGACTGAGCTCGCCGCAGGCTGCGGCTGTTAGAAACCAGCAGCCAGCGACCAGGTGTCAGGTTACAGAGGTCAGATATCAGAGGGCAGAAGACAGATGGCAAAAACTGGAGGATGAAACACATTATCAGTCATCTGTCGTCTGTTTTCTGTTATCTGTTGACTGATCTCTGACACCTGATAGGCGACCCTTTAAATAAAAATCTATTCTGAACAATCCTAGGCTTGAGTGATGGCGCAGTGCACCTTATGTGAACAGTATTCAGCGGTCATCTCCAAATCGCTGAGAGTCTGTCTGGCGTGTATTCGTCAGCGGCCGCAGGAGGCGCTGGAATTTGCCGCCTGCGCCCACCGTGAAAGCCGGGCGGAATTTGGACTGCCGCCTAACCCGCCGGACAGTTCCGAGGGCCTGTCATGCAATATCTGTGTGAACCGCTGTCGCATGGCTGAAAATGAGATCGGCTACTGCGGGCTGCGCCGCAACCACAACGGTCGCCTGGTGGGGGTGTCTTCAACCACCGGAAAGCTCTCATGGTATCATGATCCGCTGCCGACCAATTGTGTTGCCGACTGGGTCTGCCCCGGCGGAACCGGTGCCGGTTATCCTCAATTCGCCAATCGTTGCGGGGCTGAAGCCGGTTTTAAGAATCTGGCGGTTTTTTTTCAAGGCTGCTCGTTCAACTGCCTGTTTTGCCAGAACTGGCATTTCCGAAACGAAACATTTACATCCCCTTTTCGCTCGGTGGAAGAACTGGTGGCGGATGCGGATGAGCAGACAGCCTGCATTTGTTATTTCGGTGGAGATCCATCGCCCCAGATGCCGTTTTCCCTTAAAGCTTCAAAACAGGCTCGGGAAAAAGCAACCGACCGGATTCTTAGAATCTGCTGGGAGACCAATGGTTCGGTCAATCCGGACCTGCTCGATCAGATGCTGGAAATCGCCATCGATTCCGGCGGCTGCGTGAAGTTCGATCTTAAAGCCTGGGATCCAGCGCTGCATATTGCTCTCACCGGGGTTACCAATCAACGCACCCTGAACAACTTTACCCGTGCAGCCGAAAAAATCGGTCGTCGACCGGTCCCGCCGCTGCTGATTGCCAATACCCTGCTGGTGCCGGGCTATATCGACCGGCAGGAAGTTGCCGCTATTGCCGGATTCATTGCCAATCTCAACCCGGATATTCCTTACAGCCTGCTGGCTTTTCATCCCCAATTTTTCATGTCTGATATGCCTGTGACATCAAAATCGCTGGCGAACCGATGTCTCCAGGCCGCCCGGGATTCTGGGCTGAATAATGTGCGACTCGGAAATGTGCAACTTATCGCATGAACTGGGTGTCAGGTGTCAGGTTACAGAGGTCAGATGTCAGATGTCAGAGGACAGAAGACAGATGGTAAAAACTGGAGGATGAAACGCATTGTCAGTCATCTGTCATCTGTTTTCTGTTATCTGTTGACTGATATCTGACACCTGACACCTGAAACCTGAAGCCTGACGTACCGCAGCCAAAATCGGCTAATTGAAAAAATACCGAGGGGAATATTGGATAAAGTCCTTTTAAACAAACCCAACATCTTGATTACCGGCCTGCCGGGTTCGGGTAAGACCACGCTTTTTAGGCGACTTGTTGAGAAACTGCGGCATTTGAATCCAGTCGGATTTTATACCGCCGAAATCCGAAAGCACGGGAAGCGCCAGGGGTTTAGCCTCAGCAGCCTGGATGGGCGAACCGGTATTCTTGCCCATGTGGATTTTCGCACGGGCTATCAGGTGGGAAAATACGGAGTTGATGTTGCCGGATTTGAAGCCTTTATTGAGCTCCTGCCGGTTCTGGCATCTGAAACCGGTCTGGTTATGATCGATGAAATCGGTAAAATGGAGTGTTTATCCGATGATTTTACAAAAATCATCAGCGACATTTTAAATTCTGAAAAGCCGCTGATCGCCACCATCGCCCAAAAAGGCGGCGGTCTGATAGCGGGACTAAAGAAACGATCTCATGTGCAGCTCTTTAAACTCACCCGCGAAAACCAGGACGATTTACTCGAAAAAATCTGTTCTGTTTTATCTGTATTGGGGTCATGTTGATTTTAGATTTTGGAATTTGGATTGCGGATTGAAAATATTGGAGCTCAATTGTATTGCGGGTCAGTCTGTTCTTAAATCCAAAATCCGAATTCTAAAATCCAAATTGTGAATAGCTCCAGTACTCCAACACTCCATGTGATTTATTTAAGGTCAAATATTTTTTCGAACCATTTTAACGATTCGCTATCGGTGATACTCAGCCTTTTGGCCACGGCCGGTGAAAATACGGCAAACGTTCCGGTGGCCCTGGCGCAGCAAACATCATATTTATTATAAATCCGTCCTTCCATCAAAGCCTCGTGTTTGCCTTTTTTATCCAAAACCGTGCCTTCAGCTTTCAATGGATTGCCAACATAAACCGGTTTGAGGAAATCAACGCTGATGGATTTTGTCATGGGTATCCGTTTTAGCAAATAGATCGTGGCCCAGCTCATGATCTCGTCCATAATCGTCGTGAGGACTCCGCCATGAACCAGGTTATTCCAACCGCAGAGATGGTGGGGCACGACCAGTTTGGAATATACCGCCGCTTCATCTGTGTAAAATGTCATCCGCAGGCCGGATGTATTCACCGGACTGCAGCCGAAACAATTGTGGTCACCCCTATTTGGCAGCTGGGTGTAATCTTCGTTCTTTAGCACCATAAATTGTGTCTCAGCGGTAAATCTCTTCAAATAATTTGTCGGCGATATCTATGTCGAGTTTCTTAAGGATTTTATATTGATCCAGAGCAGAGGCTTTATCTCCCTGATTTAAATAGGCCTGCCCGATTGCATAATGGGCGGGTGCGAAATCCGGATTAATTCGAATGGCCTGTTTGTATACCTCCATTTGGTCCCTGGTTTGATCGAGTTCACCGAAAATGACACCCAGATTAAAGTAGGCATATTCAAAATCAGGATCGATATCGATAGTCTTCTTATAGGCTTCTATGGCTTCCGAGTATTGGCCGAGTTTGGTGTAGCTAACCCCGAGGTTATAATGGGCCTTGGCCGCCTCGGGATTGATGTGAACCACATTTTGAAATGCCTCTTTCCCATCCATCAATCGTCCGATCTTGGAGTAGATGACTCCCAAATTAAAATACGCCGCTTCAAAACCGGGATTAATACTGACGACCTTATTATATGATTCAATCGCTTCATCGAAGCGATCCAGTTTGTGGTAGTAATTTCCCAGATGGAAATGCGATATCTCATTTGTCGGGTCTGTTCGGATGGCCTGTTTATAGGCCGCTATGGCGTCGTTGTGGCTATTTTTGCCGGCATAGCAATATCCGAGGCCGTACCATGCCGTTGTGCTGTTCGGATCTTTCTCGGTTGCCTTTTTAAAATACTGCAGGGCTTTTCGGTCTTGCCCGTTTACTGAAAAACTAAACCCTTTGCGGCACAATTCTCCTGCCAGTCTTGGTTTTTGATTGCTCTGACTATAGGTCCATTCTGAGAGGGTTTGGCCGGGTGTGTTTGTTTTCAGGTCCAGGATAGATTTGCCCGATATGGCAAAATTGAGGTTTTGGCCCTGCAAAAATTGAAAGGTGGCCACCCCCACGACCTTGCCCTCCATGTTAACCACCGGACTGCCGCTTGAACCGGGTGATATCGGGGCCGACATCTGGAAAAAAATCCCTACACCGGGTATTTCTCGCACGGAAGAAACAATCCCGTCGCTGACAGAATGCTCGAGCCCCATCGGGCTGCCGATAACCATGACGTGCTGAGCCACGGGGGGCATTTCATCACTTACTTTGATCCAATGAACCTTTTCCGGAGGAATATCCACCCATACTTTTATCAGATCTGTTGTTTGATTTTCAGCCACAACGGATTTAATCGGGTAGGTGCTGCCATCTGCGGTTTTGATTTCAGCGCCGAATTTTCCAACAAGCACATGATAATTCGTAATTAAATAACCGTTTTTGTCTACAAAAAATCCGGTACCGATATTGGCTACATTGTGGTCCACATCGTAAGCAACAACAGTGGCCACCGAAGGCTGGACAACTTTTACCAGTTCGGTCAAATCGGTTTCGGCTTTGACTGGCTCGCAAAGGAAAACCACCCAGAGACTAAATAGAATCAGAATTATTTTTGATTTCATTACATTATTATGGAAAGCGGTAAAAATCATTACAAATGCCGTATTCACACTAAGTCGCCGATTCGGTTGCGGCCTTACATGATAGAGCGCGGTACACGGTCACCATCATGTTCAATAAAAAAGGCTTAATATAGAGCTATCCTCCAGAAAATCGATGAAATTCCCTGAAAAAATGTTTTGAGGCCTTATAATAAGCAGAAAATTCGCAGGATAAAGCCATACTGCATTATTTTTTGATATTTCGTCAATAGTCTATCACGATCGATAATGATTGTTTCGGATTCGTCTTTTTCAAAGCCGCGCTGAAACTCTTGAATACACAATATATGGGTTTTTTTCTTGACATTTAGCTATATATTGCGATATAAATATAACAGCACAAAGATGATTGTTGCTGGCCATTGGTAATAATCATTTGAGGGCAGGCAGGGCAAAACCATCGCAACGATTTGCCCGAAATGGTCATAATGAACAGCGACGAGGCCTTGTAGAACCGATTTTTGTTGATTTCAGTTTGTGATAATGTTTCATTATGACCGCAATTAAAACACCCCCGGGCGGTGTGAGGGCTACCCGGGGGTTTTTTTGTGGCATGCGCAGCTAAGCTTTATCTGCTTCAATTTTTACGGCGTTGCTTAACTCTCTCTGGGCCTCAGCACAGTCGCAGTGACCGTCGATGGCTTCAATAAAATGCATGCATCGATTGCTAATCGTTGATTTTTCAGCGTATTTGCATCTTTTCTGATCATTCCAGACCGTGCCTGCACTGCAACGCGACATCAAACCCGCCACGCAGTAATTTGCACAACCCAGCCGTACGTCGCGAGTCTCTTCGCGGAGCAGGCAACTGCGTTTCTCTTGCGGTATGCATTTAGCCATTTTAACACCCTATCCTAACGGACTGCATTCAGTTCTATTGTCTCAAACTATGTAGCTGTCGGTGCTCTTTCCTCAAAGAATCGTGAATTCGCATCGAGCGCCATCTGCCAAGACAAAACGGTTTCAAACTAACCTCATGCCTCCTTTACCATTTCACCCATGCCCGTTTGCTTGATCTAAATCAAAAGACGTAATAAATTCCGAATCTGTTGACACGCTAACATCGCAACGGTTGGATATGCATTTAAAGATGCACCGGATGGTTCGCATTGTTAATTAGAAACCGCACCCAGTACGCATTTTAGAATAAAATAATGGAGGGCTATTCTTTAATTGTTGAAAACGCTCGCTAACACCAACAAAGGCAAATGTGAAGAGCCGAATGTAAGGTTGAAGTTACAAAAGTTGCGGATCGATGAGATTAAACTCAGCCGGTGTTTTATTGATTACAGGTTTTGATAAAGTCGGCAACCAGATAGGCGAGGGTTTTGCCGACCCCCGGAAGGTTTTACATGTTGAGGTTTTTAGAGGCGGTAGGATGATGGTTAATGGTAACGGATGTTGGGATATCCGATAAAGGCGTTATTCGACAAATACGGTTCGTCGCTCTTTGCCCTTCTTCCTTTTTTCATTCAGGGTCCTTCTGCGATCGGCACCGCTTCTGCGATCATATCGCGTTCGTCTTTCAGGAATACATTCAGTTGCAGCCATGCGTCTTCTTTCAGAACCAGTACGTGTGCCGCCGTTGTCAATGAATGCAATCAAGTTATCCAAACCGCTCATAGGATAATCTCCCGAAAAGGTATCACGTAAATCAAAAAATATCGTGCTCTTAATGATGATGAAAAAAAGGGGGGAGTTTGATAATCAATAAAATAATCATACCCACAAAGTGATACTTTTTCAAGTATTAATCCTCTGTACTTTAGTCACTTTTTTTCCACCGGATACCCCGCCTTTTTCCATGTATACCAGCCGCCCTTGAGGGCAAAAACATTCGCATATCCTTTTTTAATAAAATACCGTGCCGCCCGGGCACTGGTTCTTTCCTTTTTTCAGGTTCAATAAAAAATTAAGGTTTTATCTTTAGGGTACTTTCCCGCCCATTGCTCCACTGAGCCGAGTTCCTCACGCACCGCATTTAAAATTTTGGTGGGACTTTTCCACCAGGCTTTGGCAGTGCGAACATCGATGATAACCACCTCCGGGTCAGCAAGCATTTGTTTGGTTTTTTCAACGGAAAGGCGGGGCACTTCGATGGACGCGGCTGAAGCCACCGTAAAGCAAGATGCGATGACCACCAGAAGCAAGATGCTAAAACCTGCGACACCAAAAGGATTTCGGATCTGCATATGTTACCTTCTTCAATTTAAAAAATAATCGTTACGGGCATTGAAGTTCGTCCGATTTTATAAAAAATATAGGACGATAACTCTGGTGGGTCAATGGTTTGATGAGTTTAATGGAAAATTCTTCCAATTGGACTTGAAAGCTGTAACCGCAAAGCTGAGGATCGATCGTCACAAAAAAAATAGGGGCGGCTCACGATGAGCCACCCCCTCCCTAAGGAATTATATCAAACAGCGTGCCCGCCAGCACACTGCTGCTTTATATATCGGTACTTTTAGAGAAAACTTTACCCGAAATGTTCTCCAATCGTTTAGATTCCATGGTCGTATAAAATTTCAATGCGCAAGGTCTTCGATTTTGACGTATTCTTTTCTCTCCTGACAATACCATTGATTCGGTCCGATACACGTATATTCCTCATCGGATAGGGCGATAATCTGTTTTGCAAAAACAAGTGCCTGCTGAATATCAGGAAAGAGGTTTCGGAGTGTTCCGATGTTTTCGCCGTATTCTACCACGCAAATCATGATCCGTTGAACCTTTCAGCCTTTTGGTGTTCGATCTGATAATTTTTTATTCAACTTTCATGCCAACTCTATTTTGACGGCAACCCTTGAGAAAAGATAGAGCGTTAATGCATCACCCAAAGATCCAGCGGTAGATAAGAAAGGAAACGGTATGCGCCCGTCAAAATTTTGACCGCTTAAACAATCGAATGTTCGCTTGACATTGCCTCAGGACGGCGATATCAGAAAAGCATACCGGGAAGAATCAAAAGATGAATCTAACCATAAATTGGCTGGCAGAAGTTTGGAGCTCATTTAGTCTGTGGACTTCGACCCAACCGACCTTCCTGCAGGTGGCACTTGGTATGGGCCTGTTTTATGTCGTGCTGCAGCTATTGCGGCTGTTGTATCGACTTGTCTATTTTATCCTGTCCGGTTTGTTCGCAGGTCTTGGCCGCCCCAAGGTCAAAAAAGGTTTTAAGCCTCCCAACCGCCCAAAAAAACATGTCACCATTGATGACGACGCCCCGCCATTTGTCTTCCGGTAAACCTGTTTTGAAAAACCAACACCGCACAATTTTCTGCCTTAATTACCTCTTAAAGTTTTTTAGCTCCGGCAATTTCTGCCGGCAGGATACAGAGGACAGAGAACAGAAAACAGATGACAGAGGACAAAATACTGACTGTTTCCCGTTATCTGACTTCTGCCATCTGCCATCTGGCACTAGAGGGCGTTGTGTAAAATTTCCATTAACTCGTCTTCGGTCAGGCGGATCGGATTACCCTGCATGCTGCTCGAGATTTGAGACTTGGCGACGACTGCCGGCAAATCGGCTTTGTTCAAGCCCAGATGCGCTAATGATTCGATCTGAAGTGTCTGACATAGATTTTTTACCCACGCTATTGCGTCTTTGGCGTTTGCGTTAGATCTTTGAGTCAGAATGCAGGCCAGCTCATTATAGCGTTCCAACGCCGGTGAATCCGCTGCACGCGAGCGCAGAGCCTTAATGTTCATCTCCATGACATAGGTCAGCAGGCCGGCACAGATGGCTCCGTGGGCACCTGAAACCATGCCGCCCAGAGGGCCGGCAATGCCGTGAACCGCACCCAGTTTTGCATTAGCCAGCGCGAACCCGCTAAAAAGACTGGCCAGACACATATCTTCTCGGGCCTTGCGGTCGCTTCCATTTTCGTAGACGCGCTGCAACGATTCTGCCGCCCGGAGCAGTCCTTCACGGCAAATGCCGTCAGTCATCTCGTTTGCATGGCTGGAAACGAATGCTTCCATGAGCTGTGTGAGCGCATCCAGGCCGGTTGAGGCCGTAATGGATGGGGGTAGCGAGACCGTCAATTCAGGATCAACCACAGCCAAATCCGGCAGCATAAATGGGCTGCGCATGCTGATTTTTACACGGTGTTCCGGTGAACCCAGCACGGCGTTGCGAGTCACTTCTGATCCTGTTCCGGCCGTGGTCGGTATCGCAATGTACGGCGCAGCAGCGCATTCCAGAGGCTGAGCGTTGCCGATAATTTCCAGATAATCCATAAGCTGCCCGCTGTTGGTGATAAGTGCGGCGGCAACTTTTCCCGTGTCGATGACGCTGCCGCCTCCGATACCGATGACCAGATCGCATGCGGCCTGACGGGCTTTTTGGACGACGTCAAGTGCCATATCGATTGTGGGTTCTGCCAAAACCTGAAACCGGGTGATTTCCATTCCCAGCTTTTCCAGGGCGTGCATCAACGGTACTGCGCGATCACCGCTATGGCCGGTAACCACCAGGGGCCGGCGCCCCATCTCAACCGCCATCGGGGCAACCTCGCTAAGGGTGCCCGGGCCAAAAACAATTCTCCTGGCGGTAGCAAATTCAAATCTCATCTTTAATCGGCTCCGTATCCCATCCACTTTCACTTGGAAAGATATTTAGGAATTGAGTGTTTGTTCGGGGTTCGGCCATCATCGGCTCAACAGCCCCGCGCCATTTGTGGTAATGGGCGGTTTCCTTATGTCGGGAGGGGTCGTCTGCAGTGCGATATACCTCAACTAACACGAAACGGGTTGGGTCATCTTTTTGTTGAATGACGTCAAAGCGGGCAATGCCCGGTTCTTTAATACTGCTACGGGCATTTTCGATTGAGGCGATCTTAAAATCTTCAATCCGATCGGGCTTAATACGTGCAAACACATGAACGATATACATTGAATGATCTCCTTAAACAATGTGGCTAAAAACATTTTAATCACTGTATAGCCGAAATGACATTTTAGGGCAAAAAAAATGACGTTATTTGTCAAATTGCCACTTTTCTTTGTTTCTATAAGTAGTTTAACTATATGATATTAATGTGTAATAATGCAAGTTCGATAATTGGCACGGATATTGTAGTTATGATCTGTCAAATTTGATTCGAATTTTAAAACTTCTCAGGTGCGCGTGCATCTTCTTATTCGGGCTCTCACAACATCACATGATGGAGCATGCTCCGGTTGGAATAACGGCATTTAGGGGAGTTTTAATTTTTGGGTAGAACGTCACCGAGCACACGGATTTTTAGGGGGTAAAATGATTTCAGCTTTAAACAGCACCGTATCCGCTCTGAGGGCATTTGTAACCAAGCTGGGCGTTACAGGCAATAACATTGCCAATGTCAACACCGATGGATTCAAGAAAAGCCGTGCGACCCTGCAGGAAGACCAGACCGGCGGTGTCCGGGTTGAAATCAGTCGTGATAATAGCCCCGGATTCCGATATGACGTGGTCGAAAATGATGAGGTGGTTGAAAAGGAGACTTCCAACGTCGATCTGACAGAAGAAATTCCCGATCTGATGATGAGCAAGCGAGCCTATCAGGCCAACTTAAAAGTCCTTGAAACCCAGGATGAAATGCTGGGATCCCTCCTGGATACAATCGGCTAAAAAAGCTACTTTTTTAGGTTGAGCCCGTTGCCCCGTTTGCCGGTTAAGAAAATAGAATCAGACATTCTTCCTTTTTCAACAGGCTAAACTGGCTTAACCGGCTCAACTGGTCAACCCAAATCGGATGTTATCTTCTCTTCCGCGGCATTCCGATTCATAAGCGTTCTTAATTCCCGGATGTGATGGGTTTCTTCAGCAATAATATTTTCCAGAAAATCGAAAGTTTCTCCATCTTCAATAAACGGCCTTAACATCTTGTAAAAGATGACCTTATCCTTTTCGAATTCAACGGCCAGCGAGAACAAATCCTCCAACTGACGCATTTCGCTGAAATCCGCGTCCTTCAGGGAAAAACTCTGGCTGCCGAGCACATCGCTTAAAATGGATTTGCCCATTGCCTCGACTGCCGGATCCTTTATCTCGGTGTGGACCGTCTGCTTTAGTTGCCGAAACCATTTGGCATGCTCGACTTCTTCGTCTGCCAGCCATTGAAGTATCGAAATCAATTTCGGGTCTGATATTTTCTAAAAGTCTTGCTACGTACCTTGAGCGTTGATAGATTAACTCTAGATGCGTCAGCGTTCAATTCATTAACCGGCGCCGAATGCGCTTTTCGCAGCAATGCGGCGATCCTTCGATAAGGAGTGTGATTCATGTCTTCTAAAAAACGTAAGCATAAAACTCGGTTTTTCATTTCAGCCCTCGATGATGCTCAATCCGCCCGTCTGCTTGTTGATACGCCGCAATGCCGCTCGTCATCCTATCGGTTGGCGTATCAGGATGAAGAATTTCTTTTGCGGGATGAGCTGCGCCCGGTGCGATTGCAGCTTGAATTGTTGAAACCCGAGCTGATTCTGCAGGAAAATCATATTGAGTCGACCGTGGTTATTTTCGGCAGCGCCCGCATTCCGGATCCGGAAACCGCTGAGGCCCAACTCGTATCGGCTCAAGCTGAATACGGCAAAAATAAAAATGACCCGGCGCTTAAGCAAAAAGTGGATATCGCCCGTCGGGCCCTGGCCAACAGCAAATATTATGAAGAGGCCCGGGAACTGGGCGGCCTCATTTCCAGCAATACCGGCAAAGATATGCTGGTCGTGGTCACCGGCGGTGGCCCCGGTATTATGGAAGCTGCTAACCGGGGTGCCCATGAAGCCGGCATCCCGAGTATCGGTATGAATATCGTTTTGCCTTTTGAACAGACACCCAACCCGTATGTTACACCGGAGTTGGCCTTTCAGTTTCACTATTTTGCCGTTCGTAAGATGCATCTTTTGATGCGAGCCAAGGCCCTGGTGGCTTTTCCGGGTGGTTTTGGTACCCTGGATGAGCTCTTTGAAACGCTGACCCTCGTCCAAACGCAGAAGGTGGCAGCCATTCCGGGTTTGTTATTCGGCAAGGAATTTTGGGAGCGGGTGATTAATTTCAACGCCCTGGTCGAAGAGGGTACGATTTCAGCGAAGGATTTAGACCTTTTTCGTTATGTGGAAACAGCCGTAGAGGCCTGGGAAATCATTTCTAAGGTTATTGCGGAATGATTTTCTGGCAAAAAGTTCAGCAGCGGTTCAATCCCGCTGCACGGAATCGTAGGCTCGCAAACCGGACAACCTGCTATGCGGATCGCATACAATGTATCCACCCCTCATTTGCCATTTTTGTCAATTCGCCGCTGCCCGTATATATCGTTGTTTCAGCAGGAATAGTGGAGCCGAGGCGCTTCATACTAAAATGCATCAGGGACATGCTGCTGGGGCCCCAGATCTGGCCGTAGCTCTTTTTTAACAGTGTACTGCCGCTGAAAAGTGCATCGGCTGCCGCGACCCAATAACACACGGAACCTTTCGTGTGGCCGGCCGTAAGCAGCACTTTTATGGCAATGTTTCCCAGCTCCAGGCTGTTATTGTCATGAAGGATGCGATCCGGCTCCAGGCGAATATCGGTTTCTTTAAGATGCTGGTACTCATACTCGTGCAGGCAGAAAGTTGCCCCGAATTTTTCTTTCAGCATGGGCAAAGCCTCCACATGAGATTGATGGGCATGCGAAACCAGTAGATATTTCAGGGTCAGGCCCATTTCAGTTACGATCTTACCGACATCATCAACCGCATCGGATACATCAATGACGGCGGCTTCGTTGCCACTGATCAGAAGATACTGGTTTTTGCCTTTATCGGATACAAAGCGTTTAACGTCTAAATCTCCTTTGTCATTTCCCATTAGAAATGTCTCCGTAGCGAATTCAATGTTTGCAGTAAATAAACTGCCCGGCCCCTGAAGGTTTGAAACGGGGTTTTGGATGTTTCAAAGCTTGTTGAAGAAGTCCTGCATTTCTTTGATGGCAGCGACTTTATCGTCCAGGGAAGCATCTGCTTTGAAGATGAATTCAAGCAGAAATATCATCTTGTAATCCACGGCGGTGGTTTCATATTTTAGAATCGAGGCCACCTTAACATCTTTAAACTTTCCTTCCTTGTGTTTTTCAAATAAGCCGGTGCGTGCCAAAATAAGATGAACCGCTTCTTTGGCATCATTCAGGTTCTCCAATACAATCTCAATGCCGTCTAATTTTTTTACTGCTTTAATGATTTTTTCGCTTTCAACTCGTATTTTCATAATGTCATTCCACCATTTTTTTTGTTTTTACCGGCGTTCGTTGCGCAATTATCCTAAAATTCTTAAAAATTTTCAAGCATCTTCGTTAAAATGGTCGGCCCTCCGGTTGACCGGTCCACGTTCCAAGCACCAGTTTACAAATAAATACCAAATCTCGACGTTAGTTCGCCTTATTTTTGGTGTCAGGTGTCGGGTGTCAGGTGTCAGATAACAGATGACAGACGTCAGATGACAGAAAGCAGAAAAAGTCCGCCCTTTGTCTTCTGTCATCTGTTTTCTGTGCTCTGTCCTCTGTATCTTCCTGACACCTTTTGAGTCCTGAAACCATAGTCATTGTGTTTCAAGAGCTCAACTGGGCTTAAGCAAACAACAGGACTTTTGTAATATATTTGTGGGACAAGACAATAGATGATGCTTTCAAGTTTCATCATTTGACCGAAAATATGTAATGATTACTGTGTAATTGACGACATATCAGAAAATTTGCCGGCGGATTGATCCAAAGAGAAAATGGCTTTGACCACGTTTGCCGAACTGCAGGAGCAAAAAATGGATTATGGAAATTTTTTAATGAATTTGTATTTTGGTTCTCTTGATGCCGAACTTTTTGATAGGTTCGAGGAGTTTCAAGCTGCTGAGTCAACCCGAAAGATTATTCAAAATTATCTTGAAGTGAACTCGGAATATCCAGCTTCCGTTCTGGAAGAAAAGGGAAGGGTTCCATCTGAATTACTGGAAAAATTAGGCCGCAATGATTTCTTTGGCCTCACCATTGCGCGGCAATACGGCGGTGTTGGACTGAGTCTGAGACAATACCTGCATATCGTCGAGTCGCTGGTCAGCAAAAACATGTCCCTGGGAATTCTGGCGCTTGCTCATCTGTCTATCGGGATTAAAGGGATTGTTTTGTTTGGCAATGAGGAACAGAAACGCAAATATCTCGTGCCCGCTGCATCCGGGGAAATGATTTTTTCTTACGCGCTTACCGAACCTCAGACAGGCTCCGATGCCCAGAACATCGAAACCATTGCCACTCTTTCCGAAGACGGCAAGCATTACATTTTAAATGGTACGAAGACTTACATTACCAATGCCAATTACGCCGGGGGCCTAACGGTATTTGCGCAAATGGATCCGGCCAGGCCCGGGTTTATGGGAGCCTTTGTTGTGGAAACAGCCTGGGACGGTGTAAAAATTGGCAAGGATATGCCCAAAATGGGGCTGAAGGCCAGTTCGACGGCATCCATTCAGTTCACAGACGTAAAGGTGCCGAAGGAAAATCTGCTGGGGCAGCCCGGTGACGGATTCAAGATTGCCATGGTAATTCTCAATTACGGGCGGCTGGCTCTGGGAGCTGCATCCGTCGGGATGATGAAGCAATCCTTACGGGATATGACTAAACGATCCGCCGACCGAACCCAGTTTGGTGTTACGATCAATAAATTCGAACTCATCCAGGAAAAGATGGTAAAAGCGAAAGTCTATGGATATGTGTCTTCCGCGATTACAGCCTTTACCGCCGGGATGCTCGAAAACAACCCAACGGCTTTGGTGGCGATGGAAAGCTCGCATTGCAAACTGTTTGGTACGACACGTGCCTGGGAGATCATCTACGATGCGCTGCAGGTCGCCGGCGGCTCCGGATATCTGACAACCCAGCCCTATGAAAAAAGAATGCGGGACTTTCGCGTAACCACCATTTTTGAAGGTACGACCGAAATTCATTCTGTTTATCCCGCCATGTTTGTTTTACGAACGCTGAGCAAACGCATGCAGGCTTCAGCCTCCGGAAAACTGTCTCAATTGGTCTTGCTGGTCAAAGAAATGTTTCGCCGGACGCGATGGCCGATCGCGTTTAATGGAAAAACCGAGAAACGTGCAGCCCGCTTTGCGAGGGCGAGTGCGCGCCGCATCCGCCTGATGATCTTGACCGGATTTCTGATCTACGGCCAATCGGTTACCCGCAAGGAGTTTTTTCTGCGAAGAATCACCACCTTAAGCCTTTATCTTTACGGGGTCATTGCCGTCTTGGCCAAGCTTGAGGCCGCCCGAAAATCCGGCCGCTCAACGGAAAGTGACCTAAACATTTTAGCGTACTTCCTTGAAGAAGCCCGTCAGGTTAAAAAACATAACCTGCACGTATTTCCTACCCGCCAGGAAAGGCTTCATAAAAAAATCACATCTGAGATCGTTAGCGGTGCAGATTCAAATCTATCGCCGGAAGCGGGCTAACTTAAAATGCTGAAAAGATGTCAACTGGGTTGACACTTCAAACGTCTATTTGTACAAATAAGGTCGACCTGTACTTGAGTCACCGACCACCCGCGGAGCGGGTGGCTTGGATTTTTCCGCCATAGGCGGGAAAAAACAAAGGCACGGCAGTGCCTTAATCGGTGCGGGTGTAACCGGGTGTAAAGCACCCGGTTTGAAAACACCCAATCGGTATGTTCTGATTTACAGGGGTGAAACAATGGTTACTTTAAGACGGTGAGCGCGATGATCTTACCAGACGCGTGTCAAAGGCCCTGAAGGGGCTGAAGGGGGCACCGATGAAACGGCTTAATATAATGACAATGGTGTGGGTGGCCGTATGGTTTTCCGGTTTTTCGATTTCAGCGGCCGACGCGGACATTTATTCCTGGACGGATGAAAACGGCGTAAGCCATTTTACAAATTATGCGCCGCCAAAACAGGCCCGGCTCCTCATGAAGACGCCTGAAATCCCCTATGATAAAGAAGCGGATATCCAGCGCCAGGAAAACGACAGGCTGGAAGTTGCCAGGCTGGAACTGGCCGAAAGAGAAGCCTATCTGCTGCAACAGCAGCAGGAGGCCGAAAGGCGGATTGCAGAAGCCAATGCGAGAGCCGACGCGGCACTCCAGGAAGCGGATCAGATTCTGCAGGATGCTGAAGCTGCAGCCGAAGACGCCAATTACGATCGCGATGGCAGTTACACTAACGGGTACGGGTATTATCCTTACGGTTACCGCTCCGGGTATTACTATAACGGTTATTACCGCAAATACGGTCACTATTATAAAAAGCGTCATTACAAATACCGGCTCGGGCGCCACAATAAATATGGCTACCGACACGGTCACAAGTACTATTTTAAAAGCCGCCACCGAAAACATGGCTTAAAGCGCCGTCATGACTTATCTCGCGGCCGCGGATTTTCTCACCACTCGCGGGCTGCCGCGTTTAGGGGACGGCATGGGCGCTTTTAGAACCCATCTCAAAAATGCGTCTAAGTGCCCATGGCTGTGTTGCGGCTCGGCTTAAAATGCTCACATACTACCGTGTATGCTCCGCTTTTGAGCCGCCCCGCGCCTTTTGAGCACTTTAATTATAATAAAATCTGATGCGAAATCCCGCATTATGCGGGGGCCATGAACCCTGATCCACATTGTTGAGATGGGTTCTAATGTCATGTCCCGCAAAAATATTACTAAAGTCGTGCAGTAGGTCTAAGTCCGGTTGAGTGGGGGCTTGGAATTTGGAATTTTTTATTTGGGATTTGACGGGCTTTATTTGGGCTGTAAGAAATCCTTGATATTAATGATTTTTTCGTCCGTTTTAATGGTACCCTTCATTTCAGCGGCCGATCCGCGTACCTTTGCCTTGCGCAACTCATTGACCACCGCCTGAAGTTCGGCATTATTTTCGATTAGTTTTTCGATCTGTAAATTCAATTTTTCCCAGCTTGTTTCCAGATCTTGCGTGTTAAGCTCAAAGCCTCCCAAAGAGGCAATCAATTTTCCCAGATGGGCTAAAAGTCCAAAGTGAGTGGTGCCCTGAAGATAATAGGGGCAATGGCACCATAAACTCATACACGTGAAATCTCTTTTTAACCCTTCTGCGTGGATGGTGGAATGAATAGCGCTGGGTCCCTGGTAAGAAATAGAATTTACGCCTTTTTGACTTAACATTGAATTCAGGGCCGCGTCAGACGCTATCGCTGATATGATTCTGTCCGTGTGCAGGACGTGGTCATACATGCTGCCCATGGTGATAATGGTTTCGATATTGAGTCGGCTGCAAAGATCGAACAATTCTTCAACGAAGCCAAACCACCGGAGGTTCGGCTCATCGGTTTTTAAAATGACCAGATCGCGTGCATCGGGTTCTGTCCGTGCAGCGTAGAAAGCGCCTCCCGGCGGTGAGAGGCTTTTAAACACGCCTTCCTCAATGTGCACCACCGGCCGACTTTCATCATAGCTAAAAAATACATCAGAATTGATTTCGGCAAATGGTTGCGCCTTAAACGTGCGAATTAGATAGGCGGCCATGCCACTCGATATTTTTAGCGCATTACCCCAGCCGTCAAAACCGGCGATCAACAGCGGGTTTTTTAAATCGGGAAATTCGTCGATTTGGATACCGTTCTCACTCATATTTCCAATTTGACATTCGCATTGTGAATTGTCAAGGTAATCATAATCCACGGCAGAGTGGCCATGTGAAGCTGCTAAAGGAGGTTGCCGAATTGAATTCAGATCTGCTGGACTGCATTGAAATCAACCCTTCCGGCCGGCCGGCTGCAACCATTATCTGGCTGCATGGTTTGGGTGCCGACGGCCATGATTTTGAAGCGATCGTCCCTGAGTTGCGCCTGCCGGAGTCGTTGCCCGTTCGTTATGTGTTTCCCCATGCTCCTGAAAGGTCGATTACCATCAACGCCGGCCTGCGCATGCGTGCCTGGTTCGATATCCTTGATCTCAAGTTTAGGGCAGACTCAGTCGATATGGATCAGTTTCTTGAATCGGGGGATATGCTTGAGGCGCTAATCAATGCTGAATTAAAATCCGGGATGCCTTCGGATCGGGTCGTGTTGGCCGGTTTTTCCCAGGGAGGCGCTATCGTCCTTCATACGGGGTTGCTGTACCGAAATCAGCTGGCCGGCATTTTGGCCATGTCCATGCATTTGCCGACGATACACAATCTTGCCACAGAGCTCAGTCCCGCAAACCGGAAAGTTCCCATCATGATGGCTCATGGGCAAATGGATCCTGTCATTTCGGTGGCCAAAGCAATTGAAACCCGGCAGGAATTAACCCGCCTGGGCTACGCGGTCAGCTGGCATGAATACCCCATACAACATTCTGTTTGCGCGGATGAAATCCAGGAAATCAGATCGTGGTTACTACAGATTTTGGGATAGACGAGCCCGATAAATTTTGCGTCATTGGGTGTTTTCAAACCGGGTGGTCGGTGACTCAGCAAGACCGAATCCCTGTTCCTCATCAGGGGTCATTTCCGTAAATTGCCTAAAATAAATCCAGATCAGCGCGCAAAGATTTCTGATGCCACGATCAAAAATTTCTTGACAAGATCTTTTGAGAATTATATTGGCATATCGTATACTAAAATAGTATTTCGCAATACGGAATTTTCGGGGCAGGCATTAAGGTTGAAAATCCTGACGCGCAGGCCGCAAAATTGATAACCTACCGGGTCGGCCTTTCAGCGTTTAGGGCTAAGTCACTTGAGGTGCGAAGGGGGGCTTGCCGATGTTTTCGATTTTCGATACATCTGAGGAAATTGCCCAATCGGATGTCGATACGGCCGTTTTACCTTTGGGCGCGGTCGAACCCAAAGGCCCGCATCTGCCGGTGGGGTTTGATTTTATTTTAGCCAATCGTTTCGCAAAAGATTTTTGCACGGGAAAAGCGGTGTATCTTTTGCCGGTATTTCCATTTTCAAGCGCCATGGAAACCCGGGGCTTCAAGGGTACGATCGCGCTGCAGCAGCAGACGTTATGGGATGTACTGAATGATATTGCATCCGTTCTGGCGCGTCATGATTTTAAGCGTTTCATCATACTGGATTTTAGTAATTATAACTGGATCACCAAACACTGCGTGCGCGAGCTCAATCTCAACCGGGAACTGATTCAGGCCGTCTGGGTCAACCCCAAGCAGTTTGCTCAGGAGGCGGCCGCGGCTGATCTTTTACCTGATTTTGGCGGCGGTGCCGTCGAAACTTCGCTGGCACTGGCTTTGGATGAAAAGCTGGTCCAGACGCCGCTCGAGGACTTTAATGCGGATTTGCCGCGAGAAACGATTGACTATGAAGGGTTGTTAAATGTCGCTCCCAAAGGATTCTGGGGCAAACCCTCTTTAGCTACCGCCCAGCTGGGGAAACAATTCTACGCTTTAATGCTGGAGAAGACCCGCGACTATGTCAGCTATGCGCTGGGGCTTTTTCAAGAAGGCGCTACCATCGGAAAACACGAAGCCGATGAAATCTGGTGGCCTCAAGAAGATATTCCCGGTATCGAAGGCAGCGGCCGGGACTGGCACAACACCCTTACGGGCATCGCTGATGCCGATCCGGAATTGGTCATCATACCCACCGCGGCAACCGAACAACACTCACCCTCCCAGCCGTTATCCACGGATTACCTGCGTGCCTTGGAACTGTCTCGCCGCCTGGCGGATGTGCTTGGCGCTTATCTGTTGCCCGCACTGCCGATCGTGACTTCATGGGGACACATTCGCTTTCGGGGGTCCATTCCCATTTGTGCCATGACCGCACGCCGCGTACTTGAGGATATCGCGGCAAGCCTGGTCGCCGGCGGTTTCAAAAAGGCGGCCATTGTGAACACCCATGGCGGCAACTGGGTCGTTAAACCGACCATGATCGAAATCAATCAAAAATACGAAGGGTTTAAACTCATTTCAACCGGTGACATCCTGGCCTACCGGGGTCAAATGCCGGTTGAACAGTTGCATGCCTGTGAAGTTGAAGCATCCTTTATCCAGGCGTTTTATCCGAATAGTTTCAAAGCGGATCGTGTGGTTGACTATTCACCCATGTGTACCGCCGCCGCGTTTGATCTCGTTGGCATTGGTGGTGTCAGTCCTAAGGGCGTCTGGGGGTATCCGTCCCGAGGGACTGCCGAAAAAGGGCGCAAAGATCTGGAAAGCGATGTGGCCGATGCTGCCGCTTACATAAAAACCGTTTTCTCTTGAAAGGGCGATCCATGCTGTTTCGTGAACAGAAACCCAGAAATTTAGTCCAAACCATTGAAAGGGTGGCAACCATTTTTGATGTGATGGCTCAAAATTCTCAGGGCATCAGCCTCAAAGAATTGAGTGCCAAAGTCGGTTTGCCCAAAGGCACCACGCATCGTCTTCTGTCATCGCTGGCTTATTTCGGGTATGTGCGTCAGGTATCGGAAAGCAAAAATTACCTGTTAGGATTTAAACTGGTCGAGCTTGGAAATCGTCTGCTGGATCAACTTGATTTAAGAGCCCAGGCCAGGCCCTCTCTGATCAACCTTTGTAAAAAAACCAGGGAAACGGTCCATCTTGTGGTTTTGGATCAAAATGAAGCTCTGTATGTCGATAAAGTTGAATCAGATAAAAAGCCGGGGGGGTTGCAAATGGTTTCCAGGGTCGGATCACGGATGCCGACGCATTGTACTTCGGTGGGGAAAGTATTTTTGGCGCAGCTTTCCGATTCGGAGCTGGATACCCTGATAAAAGAGAAGGGATTGAGAAAAAGAACCGAAAACACCATCACCGACCCTGAGAAACTAAAGCATCACCTCAAAGTTATCCGCCAACAGGGCTTTGCCGTTGATGATGAGGAAAACGAAAAGGGAATCCGCTGTGTGGGCGCACCGATTTTTAACCAGCAAGGCCAGGTGATTGCTGCCATCAGCATATCCGGGCCTACCGTTCGAATTACGAAAAAAGTTATGAAGCAAACACTAAACAACGAGGTGATCAGAACGGCTTTAGATATTTCCAGGGAAGTTGGTTATCAAGGTTAGAAGCTATCGCAATGATAGAGGTTTATCTTATAGGTCAGAGAAAAAAAGTTCTAGAGGTGCTCTAAAGTTAGAAGTGCCTAAAATGCCTAAAATGAGCTAAAGTGCCTAAAGTTATGGTGTCGCTGCGCTCCATCTTTTAATAAAAATGACAGAATTCCTTAACTTTAGTCACTTTAGATCACTCGCAAATTTAGGCACTTTCAATTAAAGACTTAAACTTTAGGCATTTTAGATCATTTTTAATTTTAGCTCATTAAATGAGAGGTTTGTTATGGAAAAAGTAAGAATCGGTATCGTCGGTGCTAAATTTGCCGCCGACATTCATTGTGATTCCTATTCCCGCAATGAACAGGCGCAAGTGGTTGCGGTGGCGGATATCGCGGACGCCGGCGAATTGATCAATAAATGGCGTATTGCGGATCATTACAGCGATTACAATGAGATGTTCAAACGCGACGATATTGATCTGATTTCCGTGTGTGCCCCCAACTTTTTACATCACGACGTTGCCATTGCCGCTGCAGACGCCGGCAAGCATGTTGTGGTAGAGAAGCCGCTGTCCACCACGGCCGAAGATGCCAGAGAAGTGATGGACGTATGCAACAAAAACGGTGTCAAACTGATGTATGCTGAAGATTGGTGCTTCTCGCCGGCGCTCAGACGGGCTGAGGAAATCATCAATGAGGGCGCTATCGGAAAAGTTCTATTCATTAAAGCCAAGGAAGTACATAACGGAACGCATTCGCCCTATGCTAAAGATAAAGAGATGTGCGGCGGCGGAAGTTTTATGCATTTGGGAATACATCCCATCGGCTGGCTGCTCTACCTTTTGGGGAAAGGGAAAAACCCCGTCGTAGAGGTGACCGGAAAAATGACCGGCGGGCTCGAAGCAAATTATGTCCACAAGGACAACGGCGGCGAAGATTTCGGGATGGGCATGCTGCGATTTAAAAACGGTGAATTTGCCTTTGTCGAAGGCAATTACATTACGGTTGGTGGTATGGATGACAAGGTTGAAATATACGGGACCGATGGCGTGATCAAGGTGGATCTGACCTTCGGGTCCCCCATCAATTGTTACTCCCGGCAGGGTATTGCCTATTCAATCGAAAAAACAGATCACAACATGGGCTGGACCCGACCGGCGGTGGATGAATTCCTAAACTTAGGTTATGTGCCGGAAATGAAGCATTTTGTCGACTGCGTCTTGGGTACCGCGGAACCCTTTTACGGTGTTGATGGCAGGGCGGCGATTGCCTGCGTGGAACTGGTAAAAGCGTTTTACGAGTCAAACGCAACCGGAAAGACCCTATACGGTGAGTGGCTCTAGAACCCATCTCAAAAATGCGTCTAAGTGCCCAGGGCTGTGTTGCGGATCGGCTCAAAATGCTCACTATATCGCGGCAAGATGCCGCTCCCACATGTTTTTGGTAAGTAGAACATAAAGCGCCATATGATGTATAAAAAATAGTGGGAGTGGCTTCCAGCCACGAATTGTTTGCTCAGCTTTTTCGCCGATCCGCGCCTTTTGAGCACTTTAATTATAATAAAATCTGATGCGAAATCCCGCATTATGCGGGGGCCCTGAACCCTGATCCACTATTTTTGAGATAGGTTCTATGGACATGTTCCACAAAAGTGTTACCACAGTGGTAATGACTATGGTTTCCCTCCTTCGCCTTAAAGGCTACGGAGGACAAGCAGGTTTCAGGACTCAGAAGACAGAAATCAGAAAACAGAGAACAGAAAACAACTGAAGTCAATGATTATCTATCTTCATCTGGTCACATCTGATTAATTTTATATGTCATCTGGCTTCTGTCATCTGACCTCTGTTATCTGACACCTGACACCTGACACCCGACACCTGACACCAAAAATAAGGCGAACTAACGTCGAGACTTGGAATTTATTTGTAAACTGGTGCTTGAAATTTGGGATTTAAACGAATTTATTTTTGAAAAAGAAGATTTATAAAACCAAACCGAGTTTTGCAAATTACATAAGGGACACCATACTAGGTGTGTACTAGTTTTTCTAGTAGCGCCTGACGGTAAACTTTTCTTTTGGTTTTGAAATGAAGTTCTGCCTGTCTCAAAAGAGAACAGCCGTAAATTCAGCCGGAAATTCACAGGCGGTTGTCGGGTCGTTGGGCCCGACCGTTTTTGTTAATGACAATTTTTGCATGAATTTGTACAAAAACCTACAATATTTACACCCTGACAAAAAAAGGGAGGCGTCAGCCTCCCTTGAGCGTTTTCAATTTGAAGTGGGTTCAATTCTTAATTATTATTCAACACGGCTTCCTTACACGTGACCCCCCAGAAAACCGGGCGGTTCGTTTCGAGATTTTGCCCCCGGGGGACTCGGATAGGATTCCGGACTTTTAACCGAGGATTTGGCGATTTTTTCCTGCCTCTCCTCTTCGCCTTCGCGAACGCGGTCCTTGCACTCGCCTTCGCATTCGCCGGTAATATCTCTTTTTAGATTATCAATCATAGGAATATTTCCTCCTTTTGATACAGATTCTGAAAAAAAACGAAATGGCTTCAGTCTCGCTGGTCGTTTTTTATTACCTGGATTTTGCACGAGTCGGAGGCCTTCAACTTCTCATTAATTTTCATGCAAGATTCAGGTATTAAAATAGGCAGTGGTGGGCATATGTCAAACAGGGATTCTAAAATTGCCGCTCATGCAAGGGCTCGCAGTGCTGCAAGGAGCTTTCGGTCCCGGGGGTCTTTGGGAATTGGCAGGCGGGCACTTACAGCGGAAACAAAATCCTTTTCAGACAGGGACAGACGCTGCTGATCGTTGAAGACCATCATCCGGTTTCCTTTGCGTGCAAGACCGGGAGGGTTCTTTTTTTCCTGGACCGCAAAAGCTGAAAATTGGAATCGCCACATGAGTCTTGGGTTTTGATCAGCGGGTAGCACCGGCACGCCCATATCATCGGCATGGGTGGCATATTCTGAGGTGATATGCCATATCTGGGCATGCAGCGGGTAGGGCCCGATGAATGTAGGAATCTTCGCCTTGAGGCCCAATTTTTCCCACCTTTTGCGGACGTGAGCCTGCCGGTCGCGCCACCGGTGAAGGATTTCCTCATTGGATAGATCAGCCCGCTTTTGAATCTGGCGGTTATTAAAATCATCCAGGCTGGTGAAATCGGCGATTAGGGTTCCAACGGTGTCGTTCAGACAGGCTTCGTTATATTCCTCGTCGCTGTCGAGATGGGCAACCATGTCGCGAACCGTCCATCCTTGACAGTGTGTAGCTGCCTTCCAATCTTGCGGGTCCAGTGATGTAAAAAATTTATTCAACCGGCTAATTTCAACATCCAGTGTGGGAAAAGGATTATTTTCAGGTAAGCTAAAAGTTTGAGGTTCCATTTGAACTAATCTCGATTTATCGATCAATTAAAGATGGGTCTTGTATAGCTTTCCAAATAGTTTTTAAATATCCGGGCGTTCTCCAAAAAGGGGATCGACCTCTCGCGTGCGCTTGAGTTCGAAAAATCCGGGAGTTCTGCCGGTGACGATAATCGCATCCCACAGCTCAACAGCCGCTTTTCCCGAAGGAGCCGGGCTGAAGACCGGACCGAAAAACCCCGGGCCTTTACCGCCGTCCAGAACAATCAGCGGCACGCCGACATCCGTCCCGACTTTGGCAATCGCCTGATCCATATCGGCGGCAATTATTTTATCCCAGACTTCCTCATCGACGGCATCTGCCAGCCGGGGTGGAAAGCCGCTGGATTTCAAGATTTCCTTTAAAATATCCGGCTCGTCGATATCTTCGCTGTCATGATGGTAGCGAGTGCCCATAACCGTATAAAATTTTGCGAGGCCGTCATTTCCATATTTTTTGCTAACCGCCGCAGCCACACGCAGTGCCCGCAGGCCGATTTCATGCAGTATTTTAAAATGCTCGGGTATGTCACGGCCCTTATTGATTTTTTTTAGGCTAAACAGCTTCCAGTTTACCTGAATCTGCTTTTGGCTGCCTACATCGACCATCCAGCGCGATGTAATCCAGCACCAGGGGCAAATCGGGTCCCAGTAAAAATCCACCGTATCTTTGATGTCAACCATGGTTGATTTCCTCTCCAAGTGATTACCTGAATTTTGAACGAGTCGGAGGCTTTCATATTCGCATTAATGTTCATGCAAGATTCAGGTATGATCCCGGCTTCTTATTCCTTTAACCTGAGATAAACTTATCTTTAATATTCTGAAACCAGCCTTTATCTGCCTCACGGACAATACAGGCCTGTTTCAGCAATTCTACGAATTCCGGTTTCGTTTTTTTATAGGAAATGATTCGGCCCATCGAAAGGATATTGTCAAGACTTGGCGGCTTCAACCCGTAATTGGATTTGCGGTTAACAGTTTCCATGGTGATCGAAAGCGCATATATCACGACTTTCTCCGCCATTTCCAGTGGCGTGAGATCAAACTTATCACCATATTGGTATCGTAATATTTCATAGACACTGGCGGCAATAATCGGGTCGCCGATTTCGCGGGCATCTTTGCATTCGTACAGGTTAAAATTACTATCCAAAAAGTCATCCGCCATCTTCTGCAACCGCTGGATCCATTTGGCATTCAAATTCTGTGGCAAAACCGCCACAGGGCCAAACGCCAAAACCTCATTGTAAAATTTTGACAGCATCGTATCGTACCTTTCGTTTGTTTTACAATAAGCGTTTTACTTCCAATCGACTATTATTGTATGAATACGTATTTATTTTCAAGTTTTAATTCCGAAACTTGGAATCGATCGGAAGTCTCGTCACGCATCAAGCGGCCTGATACTTAATTGATCTTTTTTGATGCGTCTGCTAATGGGTTTTATTGATGATACGCAACTGTCTCAAAAATGATGTTTATCCGCTCCGGACAAGCACCCAATGGTAGATAATCTTGAGGGGTTGAAATGAAAAAAGAAACATATGTTCTTACCATGCTGGTTGAAAATGAACCCGGGGTGACTGCGCGGGTATCGGGGCTTTTTGCAAGCCGCGGTTACAATATTGAAACCATTTGCGGCGCACCGACGGCCAATCCGAAAATGTCACGCATCACGATCTCCACCCAGACGAACCCGGATATGCTCGAGCAGGTCATGAAGCAGGTACGCAGGCTGGTCAATGTTATAAAAGTCAGGGATATGACCGGCGAGGAAGCCGTCAAGCGTGAAATGGCCATGATTTGTGTGAAGGCCAAACCAAAGGACCGCACTGAAATATTAAGAATCGTCGAGACCTTCAGAGGCAAAATTGTTGACACGGGTGCTACGCACTTCATTATCGAAGTCACCGGCAGACAGGAAAAGATAGATGCCCTCATCCGGCTGTTGGAACCCATGGGCGTCAAAAAGCTGGCACGCTCCGGTATCCTGGCGCTTTACCGCGAACCCGAATAAGGCCTCTGCGTTCAAGGAGCCTCGCCTGATGTACCGACGGGAGAATATGCTATCTGACCTTGAATCGCAGATACATCGGTTCAAGGGGAGAAATAAGGAGTTGGAAGATGAACTGGACTCCGCCAAGGACAAAAATAAATTGGGAGAAAAGCAGTGAAAAAAGTAAAATAGCTTGACACGTCTTGTCACAATGTGGCACTAAAAAATAAACTGCTTATTTTTAATGTAACAATGTCAGTATTTTATAGGGGTTGTCAAAAAAACGTTGCGGTATTCAAACGTTTTTTTTCTACAACTCCTTATGCCGCACTTCCGTATTTAGGAACATTATTATGCGAAAGCGGTATAAGCTCCTTTACCATCAAAAAGGATCTTACAATTGGCGGTTTTGTTCTTCCAGCACACTCAGAGACGTTTTGTTGGTACCTGACCGGTAAACTATCATAGAAAGGGAGTATTATGGCAGAAAAAGAGGTTGTCGAAACTTCGGAAGCTGAAATTGCGGTGCACTGGGGTGAGGAAGAATATTACCATCCCTCCGCGGAATTTATCGCCCAGGCCAATATGACCGACCCGGGCGTGTATGAACGGTTCAGTCTGGACAATTTCCCAAATTGTTTCAAGGAATATGCGGATTTGCTGGACTGGTATGAATACTGGCATACGACGCTGGATACCAGTGATGCGCCCTGCTGGAAATGGTTTGTCGGCGGGAAAATAAACGCCAGTTACAATTGTGTAGACCGTCATCTGACCCGCAACAAAAATAAGACGGCCATCCATTTTGTTCCTGAACTTGAAGAAGAAAAAATCGAGCATATCACCTATCAGGAACTCTATGTGAGGGTCAACGAGTTTGCGGCCTTGTTACGGGATTTTGCCGGCTTAAAAGCCGGTGACCGAGTGACGCTGCATATGCCTATGTCGGCTGAACTCCCCATTACCATGCTGGCCTGTGCCCGCCTGGGCGTTATTCATTCCGAAGTGTTCGGGGGATTCAGCGGCAGAGCCAGCGCTGACCGGATTGTGGATTCCCAGAGCCGTGTGCTCATCATCATGGATACTTATTACCGTGCCGGCAAACTTTTGAATCACAAGGAAAACGCCGACATCGCCGTTGAGCTGGCCGAAAAAGACGGTCAAAAGGTGGATAAAGTGCTGGTCTGGCAGCGCTATCCGGGCAAAACATCGAGCCCCACCCCAATGGTGGAAGGGCGCGATTATTACGTCAACGACGTGCTCAAAGATTATTACGGGCAGCGTGTGGACCCGGAACCCATGTCGGCTGAAGATCCGCTTTTTCTGATGTACACCAGCGGGACGACCGGAAAACCCAAGGGCTGTCAGCACAGCACCGGCGGGTATCTGGCCTATGCCGCCGGCACCTCCAAGTACGTTCAAGACATCCATCCGGAAGACGTTTACTGGTGCATGGCGGATATCGGCTGGATTACCGGGCACTCCTACATCGTTTACGGACCGCTGGCGCTGTGCGCCTCAACGGTTATTTACGAAGGGGTTCCCAATTATCCGGATGCGGGACGGCCCTGGCGGATCGCCCAGGAACTGGACGTCAACATCTTTCATACCGCTCCCACGGCCATCCGGGCCTTACGCAAGATCGGACCGGATGAACCCGGCAAATACAACTATCAGTTCAAGCATATGACCACCGTCGGAGAACCCATCGAACCTGAAGTCTGGAAATGGTATTACGAGGTTGTCGGCAAAGGTAAAGCGGTGATCGTGGACACCTGGTGGCAGACCGAAACCGGCGGATTTTTGTGCAGCACGCTTCCGGCGCTTGAGCCTATGAAACCGGGCAGCGCCGGGCCGGGCATGCCTGGAATTCATTCGGTCATCTACGATGAAGAGGGCAATGTCATCCCGTCAGGATCCGGCAAGGCCGGCAACATCTGTATCCAGAATCCCTGGCCCGGCGGATTTCAAACCATCTGGGGCGACCGCGACCGCTTTGTCGACACCTATTATGCCCGCTACTGCAAAGATCCCAACAGCAAAGACTGGCGCGATTGGCCCTATATGACCGGTGACGCGGCAGTGGAATCCGAAGACGGCTATTACCGTATTTTGGGCCGCATTGACGATGTCATCAATGTTGCCGGTCACCGTCTGGGAACCAAGGAAATCGAATCGGCGGCCCTGGTGGTTGCAGAAGTAGCTGAAGCGGCGGTGGTTCCGGTGGCCCATGAAATCAAGGGCAAAGAGCCGGATCTGTATATTGCCCTGAAACCCGGGATTGAGGGCGGTGATGGATTGGCTCAAAAAATCTCGGATACGGTTTGTGCGCAAATCGGTAAAATCGCTAAACCGCGCAAGGTCTGGATTGTCAAGGATATGCCCAAAACCCGTTCGGGAAAGATCATGCGGCGGGTTCTGGGAGCGATCTCCAACGATAAGGACGTCGGCGATGTCTCTACCCTGGCCAACCCTGAAATCGTCGAAGAAATTAAAGAAATGACTAAAAAATAAGGTTCTCCTTATGTATTGAAATTAAAGTGAGAGATTTATGACGGAAAGAACAAATCTAGAAATTATTAGCTTTACCGATCCCTATTGCACTTGGTGCTGGGGGTCTGAACCAATCCTGCGAAAAATACAGGAAGTCTATGGTGATCAGGTATCCATCAGTTTCGTAATGGGCGGGCTAGTGGAGGATATGCGAAACTTCAGAGATCCAGGCGCTGGGATAGGGGGAGATTTGTGGTATAGGCAAGTGGCTGAGCATTGGGCTGATGCGTCCCGTCGTCACAAGATGCCAGTGGACGAGCAAGTATTTTTTGATATTAAGGATGATGTTTTTTCTACCCACCCGGCCTGTATCGCCTTCGAAGCGGCCAAACTTCAAAGCGAAGAGATGGGCAAGCGCTACTTGCGTCGCCTTCGGGAAGCTGCTGCAGCAGAAAGATTGGCAATTCAGCACTCTGATGTTCAGGTCGAATTAGCCGAGGAAATCGGACTGGATCGTGATATTTTTTCCAAGAGTATGCAAAATGGAAAAGCTGAAAATGCTTTTAGACGGGACCTTGACGAGTGCCATCGAAGAGGAGTGCGAGGTTTTCCCAGTTTTCTTTTACGAGGTTTCGGGGAAGAGATACTTCTTAGGGGATACACGCCTTATCAGACCTTTGAACGCTGGTCCCAAGAATTATCGAAGAATCAATTGAAACAAAAAAAGCTCCGATCCGGATCTGCACAAGTATATGACTTCATATCTCGATATGGAAAGGTAGCCCCAATGGAAGTGGCCTGTGTCTATGATATGGATTTTAAAGACGCTCAGAAGCTCTTGAAACAAATGGCAGAAAAAGGTCTTGTATCCCAAAAAAAAGTCGGAAATGGGGCTTTCTACTCTTTACCCCAAGATACGATACAATGTGATTCCGTTACTGGAAGCTGCTCGTTTTAGGTGTAGAGTGATCAACTCTTTTCTTAAATCACTGGTTTAGACCAATTTATTTGGGAACCTGATAGGTTCCGTCCAGGCGATCCAGCATTTCATCATAGCGGCGATCAAGCTCTGAGATGGCATCCTTGTATTCCTGCTCGCTGATCTCTTCTGCCCTGTAACGGGCATCAAGCATTCCGCGCTCATCCTCGTACCATCTGTCCGGGTCAAAATTATACGTCATATTTCTAATTTCAGATTTGAACTTTTTCTATTGTACTCCCTGCAGACGCCTGACTTCTTCATTATATTTTCTGACCTGGGAAGGGAGTGTAAAAAGATCGATAAGCCAGCCGATTACAAAAAGACCACCGGTGAATATGTACAGGATGCCCATTCCAATTTTGTTCACATAAAATTTATGTACCCCGACAAGACCCAGTAAAAACCACAACAGGTAAGCCACCCAAAGTTCCCTCTCCTTTATCATGATTATTCTCCTTTGTGCGTGATAAAAACTAAAGGGCTCTAATCCTCTTCTTGCGACACCTGAATGCTGGCATCCTTTGGCAGAGCCAGTCCGGATGCGACCTCTATGGCCTTGATAATGCCTGCAGGCACCGGGCAGGCCGTGTGCTTGCAGTGCTTAGCCGCCATGCGCAATGTTTTGGGTCCTTCGCCACGGAAACTGATTTCTTCCATGGGATTTACAACTTTTAATTCTTCCGCCAATTTTTGGATATTTTCACATCTTGTGTTGATTTCGAGATGCACTTTTTTTAAGGGATCATCCGTTGTGGCTCTGATCTCCGTGATCATGCCGCAAATCCCGGACATGACATTTACAATTCCTCTCATATCAGTGACTATCCTTTCTGATGGGTTGAGCTGAGTTTTCTTTGATAAAAATCCTGTGGTGATGGGCAAAGAATAGGGCGAATTAAAAGCAGGTGTCAATGGCAAACTCGATTACACGGGCTTTTTTAAGTTAAATTCTAATAAAACATAATTTCATCGACCCAAATTTTTCCATTGGCACCTTTTTTATTATGTTTCTCGGTAACTAACCAATCAATTTTATGAACTTTGTCCAGCTCGAGAATTTTATTGGTATCATAATATTCGGCCGCCCGTTTATTTAATAACAGAGTGGAGAAAGGGATGCGGAAGAATCTCCAGCGATCATTTACCTTAAGGTTAAAGTACCAGTGTTCAAGTTCTCGAATGCCTTTTTGTCTATCGGAAATTACAAATTGTACTCTGGCATCAGGGGTACCTTTAATAAAAAATTCAATTCCGGCAAATTCTCGGCGATCAAGCCTGTTTCTGTTTCTTATTTTGGCAAGGATCATTTTCTTTTGAAGCTGTGATTCTCTTTCGAGGCCAAGTTTGTAATTCATGCAAATCGATTCTTGGGTTCTGTTTGCGCCGTCATTTGGATCGACAAAAATATGCTCAAAGCCCCCTTTGCCGGCTCGTTGTCCATGTCTGGAACCCAGATTCCAATCTGCAGAATTCGCAAGTGCATCTTTAAACAAAATAGAGATTTTCGTCTGCTTTCCACGATGAACCAACTCTGTCGTTTTGGAAGGACCCTTAGTTTTGCTTTTCTCTAAAGGCACAAAAATAAAATCGCCGCGATCCAGTTCGGGATTGTTGATCTTGCCATACTGGGGGTGTTGATTGCCGTTTGTATAATTCACAACTTTTTCAGAAAGGTATATTCCTAATTCCGAACCGGTGATGTATCCATCACCGGTTAGATCCGCATCTCCCTCGATTCCAATTAAAAAGCTGCGTTTGAACATACTTTTATCCGGAACCTGTTCGTCTTCAGTTCCCGCGGTTATATATTGTCTTACGGGTAATCTGCTTTTATCCGAGATATTTGCAGGAAGCGATCGGGTCAAGGAAAAAAGGGAGCCGGAAAAGCAAGAATCAAATAACATGATAACATGTTTCGATTTTATCTTTAATGAAACAGCTTCAATCTCCCGCATGCTTATGGCGTGAGCGGCAAATCCCATTGGATCTTTTTTTAAGATCGGGCAGTCTCGAGGTATGATGTAGCCCATTTTTGTGCCATCGGCTAATAGCTCGGTTTCGCCATGACCGGCATAATATATCAGAATAGCCCGGTTTTCCTCTTTCCCGGTAAAATATACCAATCTATTCAATGCGTCTCTCAAATCCTTATGCACAGGATCTAAGATCAGATCGACTCCGTACCCCAGTTTCTTCAGCTTATCGGCAACTTCTCTGGCGTCATCATCGGCGTGTGGTAATTTCGGCCAGTGATCATAGTTGCTAACCCCAATTACCAAAGCGCGGTAGTCTTTATATAAAAATAAATTCTGTCCTTCCTGTGAAACTGCGTGTATGCCGCGGGTAGTTGCCTTGATTTCGGGAAGAATGGGTAGAAGCGAGATGAGTAAAATGAGGATAAACAAGATGTGCTTATGCGTTATTTTCTCCCGGAGTATCATTAAGATAACCTCCCCGATGAGGGATAAACGTATAGATCCGTAATGAATAGACTGATGATTACATGGCTTTAACTTTATTCTGCCCGGGTGTCAATTGTTGAGAGCTTTTGAATCAGAAATGATAACCGACTCGAAGTGTTCCCACAAAGTGGTTAAACTCTCCGACATCGCCGGTTCCCCAAACGCGCTTGCCGTCGAGGCCGATGCTGATCTGATCCTTAACAAACACGTCGAATCCCAGACCGGCATCATAGGCGAAGTCCCCATAATCCCTGGTATTTCCATTAATATCGACTTCCGTGGCCATGTAGCCGGCACCGATTCTTAAATAGGGAAACAATCGATCCTCCCACAGAGAGGGAGAAATCACTTTCAGATCAAGCATCAACGTCCAGATGCTGACATCGAAATTGATAACGCCGGCCTCTCCCTCAAAATCATCATACCAGTTGAAATTACCTTCAACAGCTAGATGTTTAAACAAGTTGTATCCGGCAAAAAGATTGAAACCCCAGGCGTTGTCAATGGTATCACTGCCGGCAAGCTTTTTCACGTCGCCATCGTCGAAGTCCTCCACTGCATAGCTCAAACCGGCACCGGCAAAGAACCTGCGATCCTCAGCGACTGCTTCAGAGCTCAAAGTAAAAGATAATGCCCCAATCACGATCGCCATGTATGTGAGAAATTTCCTCATCTCAACCTCCTATCAGGTATCCAGGATCAATTTCTAACAAAAATCTCATTTAGCAGTCAAGAAGTTAGCAAGAAAGCCTTTCCCATCCATAAAAAAAGACAGAGCCAAAAACCGGCCCTGCCTTTACTGTCATCCGCCATCCGGCAAAGGTTGAACAGCCCGACAGAAGAGATGCACGCACATCTGAGAAACCATTTATAGACCCATAATTGGGCCCTGCTCAATTATGGCGGTCAATTATTCCGTGATCTCGATATCCTCAATATCGGGCAACTCAATTTCCTTAGACGCCGCCACCAGGCAAGCGATGGCTGCAAATAAACAATATATAGCGGCCAATGCCACAATGATGAGTAATATTTTAAGTATGGTCTATGCCCCCTTTATGTCGTTAATGCAAACCTTGGATTTACTTCTGGTTGAAACTCGTTTTTCTGTTAAAGCCTTTGCTGCGGTCTATTCATATCGTTGACATCAACGGGTGCTTTTAACAATTGATCCACAGGATTCACCAGTTTTAGGCCCTTTGTTTTCAAAATGGATAAGCTGATCTTATAATGTCCTTTAAAGGGCTCATGATTTTGTTTGGTAATATTGTTTATTTCTGCTCTGACATATTTGACCCTCCTGGTTTTCTCGACTGTCCAATATTTCATATCCATTACCGAACCGACATCCAGGAGTTTTAAAACAGAAGAATTTTTACTAACAAAAAAGCATCCCTGGTGGTCATCGATTTGTCTGAGCTTAAACTGATATCCAAGATCGTCACTGCTAATTTTGATTTCGGCCCGCAGATGGCTATCGGTTTTTCTTAAGTGTAGATATTGGTTTTCAACCGGATTGCTTGCGATAATGTGTTGAACCATGTTCCTCCTTTCCTATTGACCCGTCTGGTGGGTGTTACCTGAATAAAATATTTATGTTAGTGCATGATTTATAATCCATGCACGCTTCATATTTGGATCTCAATCTCTTGTGATATTTTTTCGTTCAACCGTGCCCTGGTCCTGGTCTCGTCTACGGTCGAATCCGCCCCGGCGATCAAATCCTTTTCTGCGATCTCTGCCGTTTCTTCTTTCAGCTATTTCGTTTTGCAAAAACTTCCGTCGCCTTTTGGACTCCCGGTCGTCTTCTTCATTAGGTGGTTTACGCATGTAAGCTGCACCAGGTATTCGTGAGTTATAATGAAAACTCTTTTTAATGAGTTTTTGCGGTAAGCTTCTACAAGCTTGATAATTTAACCGCAGACATTGAATGCTGGCAGGCGGGCAGCAAAGCGGTAATTTGGCAGTTAATTCCTCAGGGCGCGACTATGAATCTTTAGAACTGTTAAAGATCCTTTGGCCGTCTGTTTAAAAAGGGACTGCAAAATCCATGCAAAATTTGGAGGCAAAAATTAAATTAAAAACATCTAAATGATTACGGGCGCTTACTTTAATGGCTTCAAAGCGGTGCTTGATTGTTGTGAAAAAAATTGGTCAAAGAATAGGTAATTGTTTACCCAATTTAAATTTGACACCACCCCGTCTTTATCTTAATATTCCCCCGGAAAAAGAGGAATTTTCGTCAATCAATACAGTACCTGCTCAAAAAGGAGGGAACCCGTGAAGATGGATACGGATAAGAACCGGATCTTCCTTGAAGACCTCGGAGAGGTTGTCATGTCGCGCGGTGGAAAAGACATATGGCTCGTGAAAAGGATTACCGAGCACGACGCCTTTCGCGACCGGTGCCTCCCGGACCGGATTTATGTAGTTGATTTTCCCGGCCGAGGACCTGGCGAGGAATTTCTACTCAGCCGCCAGGCCTGCGGGCCTGAAAAATTCCTGATGATAAAAGAAGTGGGCCACGACATGATTCGGCTTTTCGAAAGGATGTTCGATGGCAAGGTGGCGCAGTTTGTCATCCTCTGGGGCGGGCGCCCGCTTGACCTGCTGGACGCCAATCCTCCTCTCCAACGGTCCGGGCTTCTCGACACCACCTACATCAAGCTTACGCGGGTTGAAGACGGCGCGGGTTTTCGCGGCTGGAATATCGTGGAGAGCTCTTTTGTGGGCGAATGGTGGCAGGACGAAACCTGGATTATTATGGAAGAGTGCATTGCTTCGGGCCAAACGCTGAACTATTTTATCGAGGAGGCCTTGCAGCACCACCGTCCTAAAAAGATATTTCTTTTTCCGGTTTGCGCCAGCCTCGAGGGTTTGGAGGGAATCTGCCGCATATGCAGCGATCACGGGGTCGAACTCATCCCCGTTTTCAACGGGGCGCTCATTGAGGTGGCCGCAGAAGGTGTGTCATTACCTTTCACCGATCTGGGACTTCAACCTCGCACCGTCGTCACACGACACTTCTACCAGGACCTGCATGACCGCTACCTGGGAACACCCCTTTGCTGGGTGGGTGACATCGGCGACTCCATTTACAAGCCCGATGAGCATCTCATCGGGACCCTCGCCGATATGCTGGCCGTGGGGATGGACTTTGACCGGGAAGACTTCTCACTCTGGAGTCCTATCGTGCGTTCGGAGAAATTCCTTGCCCGACTTCAGGATGAACACCCGAATGTTTTCAAACAAGTTGGACACTACCTTAGCCCCTGATTGAGCGACAGCCGCGTAATCAGGTGTTAATGGTTAGAACCTATCTCAAAAATGCGTCTAAGGGCCCAGGGCGGTGTTGCCCCGCGAATTGAAATACTCACGTACTCCGTGTACGCTCCGTTTTCAATTCACGGGACGCCTAACCCTGAACCCTGATCCACATTTTTGAGATAGGTTCTTGTTAACTGGATGGCTGGTTTTGGACTTTTGATGTCTTTAAACGAATAATCAATAACCAATAACATCGAATTGAGTTTGGACTCAATTCGAGTCTTTCGGCCAGCGAAAATCCACATCGCTCGTTTTATCTCCCAGTTCCAGCCGGCTAATAACCGGTGGCGTTTCTGCAATGACGGTGCCGCGGCGTATTACAAACAATCTGGCGGGCTTCAATCGCAGAGCTTCCTGCGGGTCCCTGGCCTGCAGAATAACGATATCCGCATTGCATCCCGGCCCGATTCCATAGTTTTCAATCCCCAGAGTTCTGGCACCGTTGGTGGTGACCGCCTCGAAGATCTGTCGCATTTGATCGACGCCGGTCATCTGGGCCACATGCAGCCCCATGTGGGCAACCTCTATCATGTCGTACGAGCCGAAGCTGTACCAGGGATCCATCAGCGCATCGTGGCCAAAGGCCACATTGATCCCGGCTTGCATGAGCTCTTTCACGCGCGTCATCCCTCGCCGCTTGGGATAGGTGTCGTGGCGTCCCTGCAGCGTAATATTGATCAGCGGATTGGCCACAACGTGGATGCGGGCCTCGGCCATCAAGGGCAATAGCCTGCTCACATAGTAGTTATCCATGGAATGCATGGATGTCAGGTGCGAGCCGGTAACCCGTTCCTCAAGCCCTAATCGCTGAGCATGGAAGACCAGCGTTTCGATGTGGCGGGAGAGGGGATCGTCACTCTCGTCACAGTGCATGTCCACCTGCAGCCCGCGTTCAGCTGCCAGTTCGCACAGGGCCTTTACGGACGCAGCACCTTGCTCCATGGTCCTTTCAAAGTGGGGGATTCCACCAACAACATCGACCCCCATATCTAAAGCGCGCTCCAGGTTCGCGACACTTCCGCGGTGACGAAAATACCCATCCTGAGGAAAGGCCACCAGTTGCAGGTCGATGTAAGGCTTGATCTCGTCGCGGATCTCTAAAAGGGCATTTACGACTAAAAGGCTATCGTCGCTGACGTCCACATGGCTGCGGATTGCCAGGGTGCCGCGGGCAATGGCCCAATGGCAAAGCTCCCGGGCGCGGGCTTTGATATTTTCAACCGTAAGATGCGGTTTTAACTCCCCCCAGAGTTCGATGCCCTCTAACAGCGTACCGCTCTCATTCACACGCGGCTGGCCATAGGACAGGGTTGAATCCATGTGAAAATGGCTGTCCACAAAAGGCGGTGTGGCCAATCGGTCGGTGGCATCGATCTCCCGGGTCACCTGGAAATCGAGTTTCGGACCCACCTCTGCAATGGAACCATTTTTAATGGCAATATCAATGCCTTTTTGTCCATCGGGCAGGTTCGCATTTCGAATAATAAGATCTAACATATATTCCTCAGAAATTTCGTTTGTGCTTGATGTGGCAAAATATTTTTAAATGTAATAATAAGCTGCTCATAGAAGTGCCTAAAATTTAAAATGCCTAAAATGCCTAAAATTGAGGAATTCTGTCAATTATATAATAAAAGATGGAGCAAAGCGACACTATAACCCTGGCCCAGACCCTGATTACAGATTTAAGGGGTTACTCGAAATCCTGCACCGTTAACTGAAGTAATCACATGATAGTATTTTATAGCGCGAGGGCGGGCTTTAGGCATTTTAGCTCATTTTAGTCATTTTAGGCACTTTTATCATCTTTAGCCTCCTTTTTCCTCTCTGCGATAGGGTTTCAACAGGCCCGCAGGAACAGCTGCCCGCCGGGAGACACCGATCAGGGCGACAATCGTTAAAAGGTACGGAATCATCAGGAAAATATGAAAGGGGATTACCAGCCCCACGCTTTGCAGCCTGAGTTGCAGGCCATCCAGGAAACCGAAGATAAGGGCCCCGATTGTGCCCTTGACCGGGTTCCAGTTTCCAAAAATAACCATAGCAATGGCCACCCATCCGCGCCCGCCGATCACATCGATCAGGAACATGTTTTGATGGGCCAGCGTAAGAAAGGCTCCGCCGATGCCCATTAAGGCGCCGCCGACAACTAGGCAAAGCGTACGGGTCAGGGTCACATTTACGCCCACGGTGTCGGCGACCACCGGATTCTCGCCAACCGTTCTGATCTTCAACCCTATTTTGGTTTTATAGAGCAAAATCGACATGGCCGGTACCAGCAGCCAGGCGACATAGGTCAGTGAATACTGTGTGAAAAGGCCTGGGCCGATCACCGGAATCTTTGAAAGGACCGGCAAGGCAATTTGCCTGAAAGGCTCTATTATCGGAGGTACGATGGGGGAACCAAAATGCAGTCGATAAATGAACATGGCCAGACCGGTCGCAAACAGTGTAATGCCCAGCCCCGAAACATGCTGACTCAAACCCAAATTTACGGAAAGCAATGCCATGAGCATTCCCAGAAGCATGCCCACACAGGCAGCCGCAAACACGCCAAGCCATATGGAGCCTGAAGTTAAAGTGAACAGAAATCCTGTCATAGCGCCCATTAGCATGATACCCTCGATTCCCAAATTCAGAACGCCGGCTCTCTCCGAAAGGATTTCCCCCAGGGTTGCAAATATGATCGGGGTGGCCATACGCATCGTGGCTCCGATGAGTCCCGAGATAAATACAATATCAAAAATCTCAGCCATTACTTGCGTACCATCCTTATTTTATATTCCGTAAAAAGCAGAAAAACGAGCATCACCATCAATGCCATCCCTTGGATAACCTCGGCGATATAGGTCGGAACCCCGGTCATGCGGCTCATGGTCTGCGCTCCCACAATAATCACGCTGAAAAAAAGTGAAGAAAAGAGCACACCGACCGGATGCAGGTTGCCCAGCATGGCGATCACGATCCCGGAATACCCGTAGCCCGGAGAGATATCCATGATCAGTCGATACTGAAGCGCACAGAGCTCTCCGACTCCTGCCAGGCCCGCCAGGCCGCCGGATATCAGGGCGGTCCACAGAATCACAGAGGTGGTATTAATCCCGCCGAAATGGGCGGCACGAATGTTCACGCCGACGGCCTTTGACTGGTACCCGAAGGTTGTCTTTTTATTAATGAACCATACGGCCAATACGGCCAGAAGAGAGATAAGGATACCCATATGAAAACGCGATTTTGCCATCAGGATAGGATAACGGGCGGCCTCGATGATTGCCGATGATCGGGGCCAGCTGGAGCCGGGTTGCTGGAGAGGTCCAAAAAGCAGTGCGCCCATAATGTGGATCATGACATAGTTTAATAGCAGAGTGGAAACCACATCATCCACTTTCAGTTTTGTTTTCAAAAGAGCCGGAATCGAAGCCCAGATACCCCCCCCCCAGGAACCCCGCGATAATGACCGTCGGCAAAGCCAGCACCGCAGGAACACTGCCCAGATGAACACCTAAAACGGTGGCCGTCAGAGCGCCGGCAAGGAGTTGACCCTCGGCGCCGATATTCCAGAATTTGGCTCTGAAAGCAAAAGCGACGGCCAGTCCTGTCAATAACAGGGGACTGGCTTTTACAAAGGTTTCTAAAAGATTGTAGCGTGTTCCCAGCGCACCATGGAACAGGTAAAAATAAGACTTCCAGAGATGCCCTCCGGCGAAAAGAATCGGAATGGCAGCAAGAATCAACGTCACAATAATAGCCCCAATCGGGATAACGATTTTACCCCAGCCCGGCAACGGTTCGCGTTTTATGATTCTGAATCTGATCACGTTTTGACTCCGCTCATCCAAAGACCGATCTGTTCGCGGGAGGCCGTTGCCCCCCGGGATTCTCCTATGATTTCTCCTTCAAATATGACGACGATGCGGTCACTGAGCGCAAATATCTCATCCAGATCCTCTGAAATCAGGAGGATACCCGCGCCTCTTTCCCTTTCCTGCAAAATTCTCTGGTGAATATACTCCATGGCACCCACATCCAGACCCCGGGTGGGCTGGATGCGATGATCAGCGACGGTTCCCCGGCCAGTTCCCTGGCCAGCATAACCTTTTGCAGGTTGCCGCCGGATAGACTTTTGGTGACGGCATCGCGGCCGGTGGTTTTGATACTGTAGTTTTTTATAAGATCATCACTGAACTGGTGAATTTTTTGCGATTTTATCAGCCCGTAACGGTGAAAATCAGCCGTAGAATGGTTTTCCAAAATGAGATTCTCTTCAACGGAAAGGTCCATCAGCAGCCCGGTATCGATTCGATCCTCCGGTATTCTGCCCATATTCGATTTAATCGAAGCGGCCGGGCTTCCGAATTTAAGGGGCTTGTCGTTTACTTGAATGAAACCATCTGTCGGCGGTCGCATGCCGAAAAGCACCTCTGAGAGTTCTTTCTGGCCGTTTCCTGAAATTCCGGCAAATCCCAGAATTTCATTCTGCCGGACGACCAAATTAAGATTCTTTAACGCCGCAAGCTTCTTGTCATTTAAGGCATTGAGGTTTTTGATTTCAAGGACGGGCTGACCGGGAGGGAGTTCCTTTTTTTCGATCTTTTCCAGAAGCTCTCGGCCCACCATAAGATTGGCCAGCTCTTTCGTATGGGTTTCAGCCGTCTTTCGTTCCGCCACCACCCGGCCGCTTCTCAGAACGACAATGCGGTCAGAAATGTCCATCACCTCATTTAATTTGTGGGATATGAAAACAACCGATCGTCCTTCTTTTACAAGTGACCGCAGGGTCTTAAACAGGTCTGCGGTTTCAGCCGGGGCCAGCACGGCAGTGGGTTCGTCCATGATCAGGATGTCGACTTCTCTATACAGAGCTTTGAGAATTTCCACTTTCTGCTGCTCACCCACCGACAGGGTCCACACTCTGGCCTCCGGATCAATCTGAAGGCCGAAACGTTTCTGGAGTTCGATGAGCGCCCGGCGGGCGGATTTAAGATCGAGAAAAATGCCTTTTCCGGTATCGGTGCCCACGATGATGTTTTCAAGTACAGTCTGTGAAGGGACCAGCGCGAAGTGCTGATGAATCATACCCACTCCGCGTGCAATTGCATCTCTGGGAGCGGAGAGGTCGGCTTTTTCGCCTTTTATGAAAATTTCACCCTCATCACTGGTGTAATAGCCAAAAAGGATATTCATCAGAGTCGTCTTGCCCGCTCCATTTTCACCCAGCAGCGCGCAAATTTCGCCTTTATAAAGCTTAAAAGAAATATCCTTGTTGGCCGTAACGTCCAGAAAACGCTTTGTGATGGAGGACATTCTCACGACGGGTTGGTCTTTATCTGCCATCAACCACCTCGAAGCTCTGGTTCATTCAATATAGCGTGGCTCAAACAGAGCAGAATTGCACACGAAGATATGAAAGGTGTTTCAGACCCGGGGCGTTTGCCCTTCGGCCCGAAACACCTTCCTTCAAACTGATACCGAATGCCTGATACCTGATACCTGCTCAATTGAGGTGCCAGTTCAGATATTTTACGAAATATAGATGCTTATTTGCATGACACTCAGGGGCGCAGCTGTACTTGGTTACCGCAAACCTCTGACCCACTATTAGCGGGATTAGTTCGCTGCAAACTTTCCGATTGTCGCGTTTAGCACCATTGTATCCAAGTTAAATTAAAACTGGCTTTAAAATAGTAGATCACGCTCAAGGGCCCCGCTTGAAAGCGGGACTTCGCATCTATTCCTTATAATTCAAGGTGCTCAGCAAGGCACAAAACCTAACTGCTGATTTTAATTTTTAAATCCTTAAACTGGGTTTAGAGCCTCAGATTTTGTTCGACAACACGGCGTGAGGAGGCGAAAGAGCGCAGCGTACATTTAGTACGTTAGCGACTTTCGACGACGAGCAACACAGTTGTCGGGCAAAAGATGAGCGTTATAAACCCAGTTTAATCGGAGATTGGTTTTTGTTCATCCACCGGCACGCGAAAGGTTCCGTTCAGAATTTTCTGCTCGAGATCCCTTACTTCTTTGACCACATTCGCAGGCAGCGTCTTCTCAAATGAATGAAAAGGAGCCAGCCGGGCGCCTCCCTTTGCCATCATTGACCATTCCCCTAAATCCATGGATACCCAGGCCTTTTTCTTGACCATCTCAATGGCGAACTTGATGGTGGGATACATGTCCCACACCGGTCCGGTGATCACCACATTCGGAGCCAGAGCATTCTGATCCGACATATTGCCGAAAGCCAGGACACCCTTTTCCTTACAGGCTTCAAAGACCCCGAATCTTTCGGCAAAGATCAAATCCGCACCCCCTTCAATCTGGGCAATCGCGGCCTCTTTTGCCTTGGGAGGATCAAACCAGCCGCCAATGTAAACGATATTGACCTTAACTTTGGGATTGACCTTAAGAGCGCCGGCTTTGAAGGCATTCACCAGCCTGTTCACCTCGCCAATGGGTATTGCAGCCACGACTCCCAGTTTATTGGTTTTCGTGAGTCTGCCGGCAATGACCCCGCTGAGATAGCTTGGTTCGTGAATCCAGTTGTCAAAAACAGAAAAATTCGGAGCCACCGGGCCGAACTCTGATCCAAAAGCAAAGGCGATATCCGGATAATCCTTGGCCACCCTTCTTGCCGGTTCTTCGCCTGCAAGGAAAGCGTCGCCCACGATCAGGTCAAATCCTCTTTCAGCATACTCCCTGAGAACCTTTTCGAAATCAGCTGCGGCGATTTTTTCTGTGAACTCATATTCTATGTTGCCCAACTCCTTCTTGGCTTTAAGACAGGCCTGATGGATAACACCATCCCACGGCTCCTCAATTGCAGTCTGAAAAATGGCTGCAATTTTAAATGGTTTTGCCTGGCTTGCGCTGAAGGCGAATAAAACTGTAAACACGACAATCATCGTAATCCATAATGCTTTTTTCATACACGTCCTCCTTTCTTGATTTTCAATTGTAATTTAGAAGTTATGATTGCTTTGGTTTGGATCGCTTGGGGTGTGGTAAGATCGTAAGTGGGAGTTTCAAGAAAAACGCGAAAAACGCTTTGATCAAGGGAAACGAATGCGGGAGATTTGCTCCAATGCTTACAGCTCTTGTGAAAGTGTAACCCATTCATAGCAGCATTGCTCCCCGCAGTAATTATGGTAGGTATTTTGTTTGCGAATTATATCAAAGTACCATAAAGTAGCGCCTGAAGTTTGTCAAGAGAAGGTGTATTCTATTGATTTTTATCAGGTTTTTGATAAGTTGATGCTGCTCGGGACAATCGGGGTTCTGATCCAGCGGGGCATCTTGGGCCGATGTATTCGATTATTAATACTTCACAACCGGCTCACTATCCTAAGCAGATATGCGCTGAATAGCGATATCTTTAGCAAAAATGATTTTAACCTAATAAATTGCTTGATTTTGCCTGAAAAAAAATTTTATAATTTAGCTTACCACTAAAAGGCCCCGTTTTATTGAAGGGCCGGTTTCATTCTGAAGGAAAGATTCATTTTGCCGGGTGGCATCCTGCAGTATGGGACTATGGGAACTTAAGCAGAAAGGAGGGTGTCACTGTGGCTAAGGGTGTTGTGAAATGGTTCAATGACCGTAAAGGTTACGGCTTCATTGAGCAAGAAGATGGTTCGGATGTATTTGTTCATCATACAGGAATCAATGCATCTGGGTTCAAGTCCCTGAATGAAGGCGACCAGGTTACGTTCGACATAGAGCAGGGGCCTAAGGGTGCGCATGCAGTAAATGTTTCTGTAGTTTAATTTTGCTAATTAAATCTAAAAAAGGGCATCCCTTCACTATCTGAAGGGTTGTCCCTTTTTTAAGAATGGAAATTCTATTTAGGATTTGATAATTAATCCTGATTCGGATTCTGTTTCTCTGCCACCTAGATGGCAAAATGGCAGAATATATTAGGCGACTCCTAATTTCCCATTAAAAATAGCACTTGAAAGGCTTGATTTTTTTTTAAAAATTGTTATTATTCCAACAATCAATAAAGGCTTGATCTTAATTGGCGGGCCGGTTTCATTCTAAAGGATAGATCCATTTGTCAAAGTGGCACCCTGCAGTATGGAACTATGAGAATTTTTTGAAAGGAGAATGTCACGATGGCTAATGGTGTTGTAAAATGGTTTAATAGCAGCAAGGGCTACGGCTTCATCGAGCAGGAAGATGGTCCGGATGTATTTGTTCATCATTCAGGAATTAATGCAACCGGTTTTAAATCTCTGTATGAAGGCGACCGCGTTACCTTTGACATAGAAGAAGGCCAAAAAGGTCCCTCTGCGGTAAATGTAACTGTGGTTTAATTACCGATTCGAAATAAAAGCTGGGCATTCTGTCTGCGTTTTATGATGAGGGAATGCCCTTCTTATTTTTATAAGACGCCAATGTCATTCCCGGACTCAGGCGCTTCGGCTGCTTCTGTTGCCAACGATTAAATTGTAAAGCCAGCCTAAAATCAATCCGAAAATTGCGCCGTCTACAAGCGCATAAAGACTTCCGGCGATCGCATCGCCAAATGTTCCGGCCGCATGATAACCCGGATAGATCGAGGCCAGCATTACCAGAAACGCCTTGCCGTATGCCGGCCATATTAAGTTTGCCACACCCACTAAAAAAACCACCCCGGCCCACAAAATGGCCAGAGCAACAGACAGTGCTTTAAGATTTAGTTTCATTTTTTTCTCCCTGTCAATTTGTTGGGTTATTTCTTCTCGTTTTCAAGCATTTTGCGCATTTCCGCAAACCTGGCTTTTTCTTTTTCTTCAACATCCGGGTACTTTAATTTGAGTTTTTTTAGGCTTTTAACGATGATTTGCGCCACAGTCAGGCGCATAAAGGGTTTATCATCAGCAGGGATGGCGTACCATGGTGCCCACGGGCGTGAGGTGGCATTGACGGCCCCTTCGTAGGCTGTCATATAGTCTTTCCAGAACGTTCGCTCATGCACATCACCTGCGGAGAATTTCCAGTTTTTTCTAGGTTCGTCGATACGAGCGAGAAAGCGCTGCTTTTGTTCCTCCCTGGAGACATCAAGCCAGAATTTTAATATAACGGTTCCGTTGTGCGCCAAATGCTTCTCGTGTTCACAGATCGATTCATAGCGCTGCTTCCAAATAATTTTCGGATCGATGCGATTGGGGAGTTTTTGTCCTTTGAGATAATCGGGGTGAACTTTAACGACGAGAACTTCTTCATAATAACTGCGGTTAAAGATTCCAATACGACCTCGTTCGGGGAGGCGTTTTGTGGTCCGCCATAAAAAATCATGATCCAGCTCCTCAGGTGTTGGCTGTTTGAATGAAAATACCTGACACCCGGCCGGATTAATACCGCTCATGACAGCACGGATGGTGCCGTCCTTGCCGGCAGCGTCCATGGCCTGAAAAATAAGGAGGATGGCGTGCTTGTCATGCGCATAAAGGATCCTTTGCAGATCGGAAATTTCATCGATGAGTTTTATAAGACGTTGTTTGCATTTCTTCTTACCCGGAGAACCTTCGGGGGGTGCGGTGTCTGCGTGATCGACTCGGAAGCTCCCGTCATAGGTTACCAGATATGGGCTTTCAACAGCTTTGAACATTTGCGCCTCCTTGATAATATCTAAATCTTGCATGAAAATTAACACACTCTTTTTTAGCGGGTCAATAAGAATAGGTGTATCAAAGGTCAGTCTCGCACCTTTAACGATGAGTCCTGTGCGGGGCAAACGGCATTTTTGCCGCGTTGTTTTCTTTAAAATTTAATTGCACTCTGCATTTTCGTTCTTAAATTATTCCTATGGATTATCTCGACCTTATAGGGGTTGTCAAAAAAACGTTGCGGTATTGAAACGTTTTTTTCTACAACCCCTTATGCCGCAATTCCGTCATTGGGAACATTATTATGGAAAGCGGTATAAAGGACGTATCATTGTTGAGGAGGATCAAATGCGCTTTAAAGTGGAAATTTTGATCGTAATCAAGTTATTCATATTGTTTTTTTTAATTCCGTTCTTCATGGCCTGTTCCGGTGTTAATCCCTTAAGCAGCGGGGCATGGGTTGAGGAGAAAAATCGGATACCCGTGCTGCATGACGGGCAGCAAAAAGGGAGCTGGCAGACCCGGGACCTGTCCATCAAGTATGAGCTCCGGCAAGAGGCCAATCGCATAAAGATTTCCGGTGTTGTAGATTTTGGCGGTTCTATAACCAAGGGTTTCAGCACATTGGAGTATCTGACCATTTACATCCATTCACTAAAGCATAATGGTATCGTTTTGAAGACAAAACCGGTTAAAACCTTTGGCTATCGTCGGCATTTTGATTTGCTGGGGACGATGTCCTTCAACGGACAGTTTGACATGTCTGCAGATGCCGATATCGTTGCCGTTGCATTCAGTTATAGCGGTACGGTCATGGAGGGAGGCGGGAGAACCAGCTGGGATTTTTGGAAGGTTCCCCGTCGGAAGCCCCCGGAGTAAAATTATATTTTAACGGTATATTTTCGGTTTATATACATGCGGCTGTAAATAAGTCCGAAAAGACAGGTAAACGGTCTGAAGCGGTATTTTTAAGGTATTTTCCCAACTCCAAATTGATTTTTCTTCTAAAATTTTCCCCTGGCCATCAGCAAATAACACCCAAACTCTATATCCTTCGTTCCTGGCCCTGGTTTTGACTTTTATCCGCAGGCTTAATTTAATTTCGCCGGAGTGCTTATAATATTGATAATCCAAAAGTATCGTTCTTGATTCCCAGTTTCCTGAGTGCGGGCCACCATCCAGCAGAGATATACGATCCTCGGGTGTAACTGTCTTTTGCATACCCGGACAGGCAATCAAAAAAACTTGCAGCAGCAGAAAACTGCCTTTAAATGCCCTCCAAACTACTTTTTTAAATGCCATGTTAAATCTCCTTGCCGTGAAAAGTTATCCAATAGAAATATAATTATCTGGAATTAGAAAACAATCAAATAATTCATCTCTTTTCGATCTTTATTAAAGTTTTTTCAATACCCCATTCGCTTGCGGCGGGGTTTCCGCAAGTTCCCTCTCCCTGAGGGAGAGGGTTAGAGCCTGCCCCGCACCTGATGCGGGGGTGAGGGGGAATATAATAGGAGAATTCCTTTTACATACCCCACCCGCTCTGCAGGTGGTCGGTGACTCAAAAAAAGAATTTGACAATCGGACTTAACGCCGGATAGATTCAGAGTGACCTATGATCCGCTTTATAGTGGTTGTCAAAAAAACGTTCCGGTATTCAAACGTTTTTTTCTACAACCATTTATGCCGCCATTCCGTCATTCGGAACATTATTATGGAAAGCGGTATATTTGCGAAGATTTGTATCAAGGAAGAATTTGTGAAGTATAGATTTTGAGAAAAGACCTGTTGAAGATGACTAAAGCAATAACGATAGGATCAATTTTAGTATTCGGCCTCGTGCTCTGGGCCATTTCGTCTCATGCAGCTACCATCACCTATTATGCTGCCAATGGGGCAGCCATCACCAAGGCCGAATATAAAGCCATGGGCGCTCAAAAGTCCGAGGACCTCAGGGAATTGAAAAATGTTTTAAGCGGGGATGGGGACTCACAAAAGAATCTTGATACAAAGCACCAGGTGGCAGAAGTCGATCCGAATGCGTCTAACGCAGATGAAGAGGAATATGACGACGATGAAGAGTTTGACGACGAGGTAGTGGATATCAACGATCCGTTTTATGCCATCAATTACACATTTTATAATATAAATGACATTTTATACGTCGTGATTATGAAGCCCGCCGCCCAGACCTATAATTTTTTCATCCCGCTGGAATTTAGAACCGTCATCAGCAACTTTTTTTATAATTTGCGTTTTCCCATCCGCTTTGTCAATTGTGTGTTGCAGTTTAAGGGCACCAAGGCGGCCCAGGAAGTGGGCGGTTTTTTGCTTAACACCACCGTTGGCTTAGCCGGCCTTGGCGAGGTGGCTTCGCATTGGGATTTAAAGCCCAGCCCGGAAGATCTGGGTCAGACCCTGGCGTATTGGGGGGCGGGCAACGGGTTTTACATCATGTACCCGATTCTGGGACCCTCGAGTTTGCGCGACAGCGCGCGTTTTATCGACTCGTATTTTTTGGATCCGGTCGGCTGGCTTCAATACAATAAGTTCGGGGGTTATAGCTGGCGGACAACATTGGCCATTACGGCCTATGACAAGTTCAATGAACTGTCGCTGCAGTATGAGGATATTGACGCCCTCAAAGAGGCCGCGCTTGATCCCTACGTGGGGATTCGCGATGCCTATGTCGAGCATCGCAATAAATTGATTACAGAATGATGATCCCTGTCCGGCAGTGTGAAATGCATTCACACAAAAAGGATATTAACCACGAAGACACGAAGAACACAAAGAATAAAAAAAGATCTAAATTAAAATAATAGTTTTAAAGCCCTTTGTGAACTTTGTGCCTTTGTGGTGAACAATATAAAAACACAAAGAGGTTAACGGTGTTCTTAATTCATGAGATTTTGGATTTAGCGATTCGGCTGGAGAAAAATGGTGAATCCGTTTACCGAAATGCGGTTGATAAGGTTTCCAAACCGGATCTAATTTCTTTACTGGTGTGGATGGCAGATGAGGAGGTCAAACATGCCAGGTGGTTCTCTGATTTGAAGCAGAAACTTGAGACCGGCTCCATCAATCCCTTCATGGAAGAGATAGGCCGCGAAATTTTCGGGGATATGTTGGGTGAAAAGAGTTTTTCCCACCGGGAGGTGGATTTTTCTAAAGTAGAGCGGGCAGATGATTTGATTGCTATTTTTATAGAGTTTGAAAAAGATACGGTACTGTTTTATGAGACGCTTAAACCGTTTATCGAGGATAATGATACACTGAACCATTTAGAAAAAATAATCGCAGAGGAGAACAACCATATTGCCGGGCTTCACAAATTTTTAACAGATGAAGCAAACGTATCGGTGGTCGGTGATTAAAGGTGAAAGGCCTGCATTATGAGAAGACTTGCTATTAAAGTATCCCCACGCCGCCAATTTGCTATTATATTTGTTTTAATAATGGTGTTTAGCGGGAGCTCTTTTGCCGGACAGCTAAAGTTTGGTGATTGGGTAGGCATTGAAGGGCCTGACCCGTTGACCAATAAGCAGAGCAAAAAAATTGGAACCTTTGCCAAGGATGGTATCAGCACGTTGTGGCTGGCGGATTCTGAATCTGGCGAGGAGACGATCCAGCTGACCTTGCAATCTAAAAAAACAATGGCATCGGAATATTTTTCTTACCGGATTGACAGAGTTGGCACCCTGACGATTAGCTCTGCCATAAAAGGCTGTGAGTCCAATTGCCTAATCGAATATGTACCCGGGAACGGTGAATTAATTAAAACCATGAAAAGAGGTTTGCAAATTAAGTTTGAGTACGATTCTTATCCTGACATCACCCAGAATCCCACCTTTTCATTAAGGGGTTTTACCAGAGCCTATAACTGGTTGCTCACCGAGTGATAAATAAGTTTTAATTTAACAGCCTCCTTTAAATTAAAATTAGAGCTTTGTAAAAATCATATTATTTCTCTCAGTCCTCAGTCCTTTTTATTTTGATAACCCGTCCAGGAAGTCAATAACGGCTTCGTTAAACTGCTCCGACTGCTCAATCAGAAATAAGTGCCCGCCGTCGTCGATGGCGATCATCTGCGCATCAGGTATCCTCTGCGCCATAACTTTAGCGTTTTCCGGTGGAATCAGCACGTCTTCCGACCCGGTGAGGATGAGGGTAGGCGAAGATATATTTTGTAACCGGCTGCATGCGTCATGCTGTGTAATTGCCGCCCACTGCTTGCCCAGAATTTCCTGCGAAGCCGGAAATCGCATGGACACCTCGTTGTAGCTCTGAATAACTTCAGTTTTGGTTTTAAAGGTTTGCTTTGCAAATAAACAGCCGGCAGCGGCTAATTTTGCCTCAGGTGTGCCGAGAGAAACCATATCGCTAAAAAGCCGGGCAACTTCCGGCTGGGCTTTTATCCGCAGCGTGATGCCGCAGTCAGTGGCGACCAGAATCAGGCCGTTAACTTTTTCCGGATAGTTTAGCGCCATTTCCTGAGCGACCATACCGCCCATGGAATAGCCCAATACATGGGCCCTTTTAATACCGGCTGCTTCCATCAGGGCTGCCGTATCTGCAGCCATATCCTTGGTGAAAAAGGGACCTCCGGGATCAGACGAACGGGCAATACCGCGATTGTCAAAGACCAGCAGTTGATACTTTTGGGATAAAACAGGAACCTGTTCATACCAGTGATCGACATTGCTGCCCACGCCCCTGATCATAACGAGGGGTTCCCCCTGTCCGATAATTTCATAATAAATGTTTAGATTCTCTATCTTCGCAATTGGCATTTCAATCCTTTTTGATATATTCGGTATGGATGTGGAGGTGACTCACCTCGATGTCGCTTTCAGTAGCTGTCCTCGGAATCTCCCGACAGCTCGGGTCACCCCCCGCCCGCTCGATTTTTGATCATTTTACCCGTATCGCAAATTCAATCAAATTACAAATAAAGTCCAGGAAATATAAAAAGCCCCGCTTTTGACTATCGGCCAGACATGCGACACGTTGCTTTCTGAATTTCTGTGATTAATTTATGATTACCTGAATTTTGCGCGAGCCGGAGGCTTTCATATGCAAGGCATTTAAGGGCGAAGGCGTAGTCTGCTACTTCGAGCCCTTAATAACGCAGCAGATGGAAGCCTCCGGCCCGCCCTATGGGTGAAAATTGATGAGAAAATAGATTATCATCCGATTTAACAGACGAGTACAAAGCTTAATTGTGAGAAATTAGCAAAACCATTTTGATTTAATTATAAAAAAAGCTTCTCATTAATTTTCATGCAAGATTCAGGTATTAAACAATTGGAGAGACTAAAAGTGAACGAAAAAACGAGTTTGCTAAATGACAGAACAGCCGACCCATATGTCGATCGCCGATCCGGCGATGATAGACGTGTTGTCTATGACTCAGATTATTTTGAAAGCGGTGGCATGGAAAGAAGGCGGGCGAAGGATCGGAGACAGCAAAACGAACGACGCGATAGCTGCATTCGAGTCAGCAAATGGTCGAGCGTCTGTCCGGATGAAATATAAGTTAACCGTTACACTCAAACGTTAAACCTGATATTCAGGACATTCCCATCCTGCACGATGTATTTTCTTCCTTCCAGTCGACGCAAACCCCGTTCGCTAACCTGTTTTTCAGATCCATACAGCATCAGATCATCATACGCGATGCATTCGGCCCGGATGAAACCGCGGGCAAGATCCGTATGGATCGAACCGGCCGCCGCTATTACACTCTGGCCTGCCTGGAGGCTCCATGCGCGAACTTCATCGGAACCCACCGTGAAAAAGCTGATATAACCCAGCAGTTCATAAACGGCAGTGCATAATCGTTCTTTTGCGGATTCCTGGATACCCATATCCGCCATAAAGAGCTCTATTTCTTCCTGATCATTTAGCTGCGATAATTCCATCTCGAATTTACCCGCAAATTCGATAACCCGGTGATTTTTCTCGATCTCTTTCAACAGGTTCGCATTCGTTCCAAAATTGTTTTCATCTGAATTTACGATAATCATGATCGGTTTTTGCGTGAGGAACTGAAACCCTCGGATCATCTTTTCAGGCTCCCCATCCAGTTTCAAATCCCGGATCGGTCGATTGCTGCTCAAGTGGTCTATGATCCGGTGCAGTAACTTTTCTTCCGTTTCAAGAAGATTTGTTTTTTTGCCACGCTGACAGGCCTTTTGTATACGTTCCAATCGATTCTCGGCGATGATCAGATCCGAAATCAATAACTCTTCCTCGAGTTTCTCAAGATCCCTCAGAGGCGTGGGGTTTTCCGTCAAATCGTCCCGGAAATGACGCACTACGAGGGCAATTGCATCCGTATTTTTTATCAATCCCATCGACGAACTGGAGAAAAGGCCCTCCCGGGCAGCGCCCTGGGTCAATCCTGCAAAATCGATCAGCTCAATCACAGCATAAGTGGCTTTTTCCGGCTTATACATCTCAGAAAGGTTCGCCACCCGGTCATCTGCAACTTCCAGCACGGCCCTGTTGGGCTCCGATTTAGAATTGGCATAAGATGAAACCTCGGCATGCAATCTCGCAAGGGAATTGAAGATCGTCGTTTTACCCGAATTTGGCAGACCGATAAGTCCAATATCCATGGTGCTTTTTCACCTCCTGGTTTATTTAAATCACGGTCATCAACCCATGGGTTCGTTTATGTCGCATCAGCTGGCAACAGGGAACGGGCTGCAAAGACGTCAGGCTCCCGGCTGACGGCCCATGCTAACTGCTGGTGGTTTGGAATCTCATGTTCCCACAATAAAATAAGCCACCCCCAACCCTTCCCGGGGCGGCCTATGCGTACGGGTTCCTCAGGAGAAACAGTTCTGATGACATTTTTAAAAAGGACTTTTTAAAGCATTCCCATCCATCTTGTCAATAGGTTAATTCGTAAAGCGAGAATCCCTGGTTCCCAAAATCCCGGCCCTCATTAGACTTTTTATCACACAGAGCCCTCGGAGATCACAGAGAGAATATTTCAAATATTTTGATTCAGAACCCTCGTCCCCTCTTTTCTTTCTCAATCCTCAGACCTCAGCACTCAGTCCTGGTTTTTAACTTGAACGCCCTTAGGGCTGCTCCTCGAACGAAGTGCTCCAAAAGCGCAGCGCTCCTTAGGCCTGTTGGCCGTTCGGTATCTCTGATGCCCTGAACCTTTCTAATATATGTCAATTTTTCAACACGGTCTCATTTATTTTTTTACTTAACTAATCTGTGTAATCTGCGAAATCTGTGGATAACCCCGAACCCGTAATCTCTTACCTTCCTTTGTCCTCAGTCCTCAGAGCTCAGTCCTCAGCACTTATTTTTCCCCTGAACCCCTATCCCTGTTTATGCGCGTATTGACATCTATTTGCCTTATAATATAATGAACCACCATAGAGGGAGGGATAATTTTGGCGCTCATCAACAATATGGAACAGACACAGAGTTTCATGAAAAGTCTCGGTTTTCCTGATCTTCGCATTCATCATTCCATCAATCACTTTGATTTTACCAAGACAGACCGCAGAATCCTCATTATTGGTCCCATGGGATCCGGCAAATCCGAGTTTTCAGCCCGCATATACCGTGACTCCGAGGTGGCCATGCGGAAATCCGAAAAGGTTCGGCAACTGACGACCAGCGATAAGGTTGACCGCCGCAACGTGTTTTATATCCGTTCGAAAATCGACGATAAAAGATTCGCGGAGTATCCGGCCAACTCCATTGCCTACCGCGGCGGTTATGTAGTTCCCGGGAATAATATCGCCACTATCGAGGGCTCCTTTGAACTCGAAAAAGTCTTCGAGAGCAATCCGACAGTCGGCACCTGGATCATCGATGAGATTGAATTTTTCGACGAGCGCATTGCCTATGTGATTGACCAGTATGCCAAACAGCAGAGTCTTAATTTCATATTTCCAATGCTCATCCTCAACTTCCGTAAAGATCTCTTCAACCGGACGGCCAGGCTCATCATGGAGGAGTCGACCGATGTGTTTCCCCTTACCGCTTACTGTGAGCACCCCGACTGCATTGCCGACTCTTATTACACTTACCGGTTTTACTCGGTGGAGGAAACGGAATGCCCCGCCCTTTACTTCGATCCGCTCATCATCGTAGGTGGCGACAGGCTTACTGATGACCCCAAGTTTCCAAACTATTCGACACGCTGCGACCATCACCACTACCTCCCCGGCAAGGAGTACACCTTCATGACCCTGAAGCCACTCGGGGAGCTGGCCTACGGGGGGAATGTCAAACCTCTCCTCAAAGAGCTCAACCTGCTGAAGCATGATATCGAACGATCCGAGCTTTACAATCATTTCTTCGAAAAGTTCATCAAGGTCGCAAGTCCGCAGCCGATTATGATGGACGCGCTTAAAGTGAGCTGTATCGCTGAAAAGGCGCTTATCTACCTTTTTTCTGAAGAGAACATCATCAGTGCCGGGCAGATGCAGTCACTGGCAAAGGAGATCAAGGCAGATGTGGGCTATATCAACGAGCGGCTCGTGGAGAACCGTAAGATGCAGCTGGCCGATGTCCAGGAAGAATCATAGGAAGTACGTTTATTTTTATGCTGAACAGCAATTGTGAGGGGTCAGATCTTTTAATTGAATTTTCGTTCAGGAAGGGGATGGGATGGGCACCATGGGGTAGCTTTTCATGAGCGCCCCTTATTTTGAATAGGCCGCCTTATTTGGTTTTTGATTTAGGGGAAAAATCAAAAACCCAGGTGCTTGACCGGTTTTCGACATTTTGAATTTTTTCAATAACGGCTGCGCTTTTTGGGTTTATCCCAGCGTGATTTGCCCATCTCTTCAATGTAATTTACAGCCTGAAGGAGCGCATTTAAACTAAATATCGGGATTTCCTGATCCTGTGTTAAATAACCGCAGAGATATTTTTCTGCGCCGGCAATCAAGCCTTTACGCTGACAGATTAAAAACGCCACGGATTCAGCCTCGATTTCTTCCTGGGTGGGGGTTAAACTGTGTCGCTCAGACCACCAGGCATTTTTGTCGATGCCCAGATGCCCGCAGAAAATATGGCCCAGTTCCAGCGCAAGATTTGAGTATTTTTCCTCCAGGCTATGTGCTTTATTGAGAATAATTAAATAGCTGGCATCCTTTTTGAGATTGAGGTCTTTGTACTTTTTTCTTACGGAGGGGGTCATACGCACAGCCGTATCCGCAGACGGATCTTCTAAAACTAATTCTCGCACGATGATTCCCTGAATTAAGCAGTTGTGCACGGTACTATCATAAACGCGGCCACTAAACTTCTTTTTGATCGTGTATGGTTTTAACAGTTCTGGTGATACAAAATCACCTTCTGTGTCTTTGATATCAAACAGAAAACGCACCGGGGCCATTGGCGCGAGTATCACCAGAGGATTTACACTCATTTTTAGATGCCTGTTGAATTTGCGGGCCCAGGTTCGGGCCGTGGCAACATATGAAATTGATGGATTTTGGATGTAAAGCAAAAAGCAGTTAAAGGCCGAATAATTTGGGAAGCGCGCGATAAAATTGAGGAGCTTTAAAAATTCGTGGCTGTTGCGGTAGAGGCTGCTGGCTGCAAACATCTCATCGATTGCATTGAGCGCAGTGGTTAGGTCCACCAGCCTATCATTTGCAAAACTTTCAGACGAATCAACAGCGCCCTTCGGAAATAGATTTAATTGCTGGGACATGATCCCCGGCCTCCGTGATGGTTGTCCCTTTCAAAAAAATCTTACCTTCTGATGCCAGACAAAAACCCCACCTCTATCTATTACACGTGAAAATACTTTTTACTATTTAACTAGTCAACTATTTAACAATTTAACTAATCCCATGGCGATCTTTGGATTTGGATTAGCGCATTTATTTTTCAGATCACTCCGTGAGCTTAAACCTTTTATCTTACACCGTGTACCTTGTACCTCATTCAAATGTCAAGAAGTTTGGGCACACAAGGACATGACAGTCATTGGGTATGGTTGAGAAGTCAACTTCGTCAACCCTGTCTCTAAAATATCATACCGATTTATTCCTCCAATTGGGTTAATTTGGTACCTAATCTCGACACATAAATGTGAGCGAACTCCGAGTCCTCCGTGGCGCCATGCCAGTGTTTTTCGCCGGCCGGGATAATAACGACATCACCCTCTGTGATCATCTTTTCTTCTTTTTCTGTGGCGATAATTCCCTTTCCGGATGTAACGATCAGAATTTGTTCACTGTCATGAGCGTGAAACTTGTTCCGAACCCGCTTGCCGAAATTTACGACATTCAGGTTGTATTCTTTGCTGTCCGGCAACAGGATTTGTCTTGTCACATCCGAACCCGTGAACAGGGGACTGTCGAATGCTTCTTTATCTACGTTACTGATTTTAACGACTCGCATGTTGACCTCCTTCAGAATAGAATTGGTTTAAGACTTTTATCTTCCCGCTTCATAGGTTAATCTTTTTTTGGAAAAACAGTGATGTTATACAAACTGAAGTTATAACATTCCTGTTTACAATTCAAGATTTGACACGATTAAAATGGGTCCGATCGGGTCAACGAGAAGAATTTGCCCGCCGGTTGTGATGGACCAGGAAGACCGTTTTTTCAAAGCGCTTGAGAAGGCCCGCAATATCAGTATGTAAGATCCTTATCTGATGATTTGCTGTGACGGAATCGAAAAACCGTTGAAATTTATCATGATAAAGCGCTAAAAAGCTCCGGCATTGATTTAATCAAGTGGCCTGTGATAGATAAAAATTTAGGTACAAATTGCCGAATAGAGGATATCTGCGATCATATCCTTATTACGAATTTCAAAAAATATATCCTGCGATTTCAAGAGAAGACACAAGCAAAATACAGCGAGGGAAATTTTCGGAACTAAAACGTGAAGAAAAAATTAAACTTTTTGTTCCTGGAACCTTTTTTTGGCGGCTCGCATCGGGAGTTCGCCAGGGGTTTGATCTCCCATTCTCAACACAGCATTGATCTGGTAACCCTGCCGGCCCGCTTCTGGAAGTGGCGCATGCGTGGCGCCGCCCTCTATTTCGTTAAAAAAGTCCCTTCCCTCAAGAGTTACAATGGTTTGATTACAACCGACTTGATGAGCCTGTCGGATTACAAAGCGCTCTCAAAAGGTGTCTGTCCCCCGGCACTGGTTTATTTCCACGAAAATCAGCTCACCTACCCCCTGGCGCCGGGTGAGCACATGGATTATCAATTCGGTTTTACGGATATTACAACCGCCCTTGCGGCAGACAGACTTCTATTTAATTCCAGGACCCACAGCGAAGCTTTTTTTTCACGTCTTCCGGGCTTTTTAAAGATGATGCCCGAGTACCGGCCCAAATGGGTAGTGGATGAAATCCGCTCTAAGGCAGACGTTCTGTATCCCGGGTGTCGATTTCCTGCCGAAGTGCTATCCGGAGCTGATTCACCGCGGGAGTTTCCTCCCCTGATTATCTGGAATCATCGCTGGGAATTTGATAAAAATCCGGATGAATTTTTCCATGCCCTGAATGCGGTCCTCGAAAACGGGACAGAGTTTCGCCTTGCGCTTCTGGGCGAAAACAGTCAGACGATTCCAAAAGCATTTATCGGCGCGCAGGGTCGGTACGGGGGACGGATCGTTCAATACGGGTATGTCGAATCACGGGAAGAATATATAAAATGGCTCAAGCAAGGAGCGATTGTAATCAGCACCGCCCGGCAGGAAAACTTCGGAATTTCCGCGGTTGAGGCGATCCGTTACGGATGTGTTCCGCTATTGCCTGCCAGGCTCGTTTACCCGGAGATTATCCCGGATGCTTTCCATTCCCAGGTTCTGTATAAGGACACAGACGAACTTGTGGAAAAGCTCATCGAACTTATCACAAATTATTCCAGGTTTCAGGCGTTTCGCCGCAAACTTTCAACCGCAATGGGCAAATTTGCCTGGGAGAATCTTATCGATCGCTATGATGAAGAACTTGAAAGGCTGGCGCACATGCTTTGCGACCTCTGTTAGTTTCCACTGGCCGGATAAGAAAAGAGGAGGCCATTTGGAGGGTCTGAAAGCCTCATTGATGACAGAAAATTAAAATTTAAAATGTGAATCTGCTGTTCCTCGATAACCTGTTTACTTTTTTTCACAGAAACTATTTCCTGAATTCCACAATTACCCTCCAAAAGATGGAGGAATTTTTCTAAACCGATCCTCAATGCAAGCCGGATATTCATATCCTTTTGATATTCTATTACAATTTCGAAAGCCTCAAATTCACGCCTGTTTTGAACTTAATGGCATGGAATATGCTTTGTTTAGCACCTTAAATTTCAACTAATAGTCTGGATTTTTCGCGAAATACAGCTGCTGATTTTAGATTATGTCTGGCCGGAGGTGATTTGCAAGTGAGAGCAGAGTGTAGAAAGATGGAAATGGAACAGAGGAAGTATCCAAGAGTTGAAATCTGTAACCTTATTTCCTATCTGTCGGTAATGGAAAATGGTGAGATCACAGATCAAAGTATAGGGAAAGCGCTGAATATTAGTCAAAGCGGAATCCATCTTGAAACCACCCGGCTAATTTTATCCGAACACGTATCCTTAATGTCCGTTGATTTAGATAACAATTTGATAGAAATCAAAGGAAGCATTGTTTATTCAAAAGAAAATGGATCCGATATGATTGGATACGGAATTAGTTTTCAGGGGCCGCACGACGAAAACATTCAATTTGCGATTAAGTTAATAAAAGTATTCCACCACCGCAAACATAAGGTTGCCGTAGCCGTTGAAATATAATGACAAAATAAATTACTATTGGTTAATGGTTTTTCGGCCCAGACCGTAAAGGGTGTTGGCGGCCCCTCCGCCCGGCACACCACTCAAGATCGAAGTTGCGGAGCCGATCATGGCACTGACCAAAATGGCAGCCACCAGACCAACCACCGCACCTGAAGACCCGCCTGCAAGGTAACCCCAGATTAGCCCCATCACGGCGAGATAGGGCAGGGCCCAGATAGCATTTCTGAGATTTAAAGCCATATCAGCGGAATTCACATCCTTTCGAAGTTTCATGCCTTTCCTATATCCATAAGTTTGTATTTTAATTTTCAACCATTTTATTTATTTTGCTGTCATTAGAAATGATTTTACTATACAAGACATCGGTATTAAATTATTCGTGCCGCTGTATTTTACCGGACACATTTCGGTTCAGGGAGTTCATGTATGCATAAGGCCCACAAAGGTAAATTTCATTATAGCTATGTAATTGCCGCCAGCTGCTTCGGCATCCAGGCCGTCGGTATCGGTACCTATTTTTCTTATGGCGTTTTGTTCAATCCGTTGATTTCTGAGTTTGGCTGGTCAAGGGCCTCCATCTCCGGGGCCTCATCAATGGCTTTTTTGCTAATGGGCCTGCTCGGCATTGTTATCGGCAGATTAAATGACAGGATCGGGCCGCGGAAGTTGATGACGGTCACCGGCATTTTTTTCGGCCTGGGCTATTTGCTCATGTACAGACTTGAAACCGTCTGGCAGTTATACCTGTTTTTTGGGATCGTTTTCGGCATCGGCTTGAGTTCCATCGATGTTATCGCCATGAGTACGATTGCGCGATGGTTTGTCAGGAAAAGAGGAGTGGTGACCGGCATCGTTAAAGTCGGCACCGGGGCCGGACAGATGACCATCCCTTTTCTGGTGAGTATTCTGATCATCAGCTACGGCTGGCGGTACTCCTGCGTCATTATCGGTGTGGCGGTGCTTATAATACTTGTCTCAATCGCACAATTAATGCGACGTGACCCGGGGCAGATGGGGCTTTCACCGGATAGGGATGAGGCCGGGCCGGCGGACAAGCCGGCTTTAGCCCCTGAAGGACTTTCCCTCCGCGAGGCCCTCCGCACCCGGCAGTTCTGGACGCTGTGCGCTGCCTATCTGACTGTTGTCTTTTGCCTCATGATTGTCATGGTGCACATTGTACCATTTGCCATGGATATCAATGTATCTCCAACCAAAGCCGCTGGTGTCCTCTCAACAATTGGCGGTGTGAGCATGGTAGGTCGGTTTTTCAGCGGCCTTGCCATAGACCGCATCGGCAGCAGAAGGGTAATGATATTTTGCTTTTTCCTGCTTGTCGCCGGGCTTTTGTGGCTGCAACTTGCAAAAGAGCTGTGGATGATTTACCTCTTTGCCGTAATTTACGGCATTGCTCACGGAGGATTTTTTACGACGTTTTCCCCCATTGTAGCCGAATTTTTCGGGATAAAGTCTCATGGGGCCCTCTTCGGTATCGCTATGTTCAGCGGCACTTTTGGAGGTGCTATCGGTCCGTTTCTGGCAGGATACATTTTTGATGTTACGGGCGGATATGGCCTGGCGATCTGGATCTCTATATTGATGAGTGCTCTTGGATTTGTGCTGATATCATTGCTCAAACCGGTAAAGGCAGCTGGAAAGGGAGATGCATGATAAGATAGCGCGTTTTATTTTACCTATCAGCAGCACGCCGACCCAGGGTAACACGGGGTGCGCTACCGGTTGTGTCTGCTCTTCTTAAGCGATTCGATGCCTGATTGGTACGTATATATGGTAAGATGCCGCGACGGTAGTTTGTACACCGGCATTGCCACTGATGTTGAAAGCAGGCTCGCCGATCACCGGGCAAATAAAGGGGCCAAGTACCTGCGCGGACGCGGTCCTTTGAAGCTGGTCTTTAAAAAACAGATCGGGGAAAAAGGGCGGGCCCTGAAAGTTGAATGCGAAGTAAAGAACCTGCCCAGGCGCAAAAAGGAAGAGCTCATTAAAACCGGCGCCGGCATTGAAGCGCTGCTAAGCGGCAGCAAATCCTGACAGACCAGCCAGGGTCTTTCTCGTTTTCTAACTTCTTTCATTTATTCGGGTTTTGCGCGAAATAGAGACGCGATGTTTAATTCCTTCATTTTGGCCTGTGTCGGGTTGCCGCCGGGATAATCCCATCCCACAATTTCAAAATATTTCTTCTGGAGGGTCTCCATATCGATGGTTACGTTCTTTAAAGGACCCTTTGAAAGCGGCGGTTTTCCCAAAGCTCTTGGATGTATGCTCTGATCATCTGTTATTGCGCCCTCACGCACATTAAACGCTTTCCGGAGGTTTAGAATTCTTTCACCGATCTCCAGATATTCATCGGCAGATAGATCCCAGCCGGTAACCGCATTGAGGTACTCAACGACAGGCAGCGAGCTTGTCAAGGCCCCGAATATACACATACCGCAGCCATTGAGCAGTTGAACGTAGAAGATGCCTGCCGCCAAAAGATGGAGCTTTCTCGCCTCTTTATCCCCGGCACCTTTTACTCGCCGGCGTACTTCAGGGAATTTCTCTTTAACGCCATATAGGTTTGCATAAAGGTGGGATGATATGGTGTGACGCCCGGGGGTCGGTTCAAATTTATAGGTGACCGCAAATCCGGGATCATACCTTGAATCGTGCATCGGAAGCTCCTGCCCGCCTGCGTGTACCGCGAATTTTTCAGAGCCTTGCCCGATCTTTTTGGCAGCGCGTTTCACGCCGTCTGCAAGCGTATCTCCGAATCCTTCGCGTTTGATAATCATCTCGGTCAAGCGGGCGATTTCCTTACTTTTGCCCCAGCCTAACTTCAAGCCCCCCGTTATGCTCTCGTCGATGATGTTATTTTCAAAGCACTCGATTGCGAAGGCGACGCTTGCGCCCGTTGAAACCGTGTCAATGCCGGCGCGGTTGCACATCTCATTGATCTCGATTATGGCGTCGAGGTTGTCATGAAGTATCAAGCCGCCAAAAGCGCCCAGGGTTTCATACTCCGGCTTATGCCCCTCCAGACCCTGGTAGCGTCCCTTTTCGATATTGATGATACCCCCACAGGCCAGAGGACAGGACTGGCAGGCATATCGCCGCTTCAGATTCTTGATAACGTTATCGTCGGATATTTTTTCGGCTTTTCCGATCGGATAATCGAGAGCGGCGATCCCACCCCAATTTTTTACGGGCATATCACCTACAAGAGAATAATAGGCGGTGAATCCGGCCGTACCATATTTGCTGAGAACCTCCTTTACGGTTGGCGGCCGAGGCGGTACAGAGATACCGACGATCGAGCTGATATAGCCTAAAAAGTTTAAAAAGCGTGCGATAAGATTATGGGAGGTTCTCGATTGCCGGTAGTCTTTTAGAAACCGAGTGTTTATTTTTTTTACAATTTCGGGCCTTTGGACCGGAATCGTTCGATCACCTTTGACGGCAATTGCCTTCAATTTCTTACTTCCCATTACCGCTCCCAGACCCGACCTTGCCGCAACGCGCCCTTTATCGGTTACAATGCCGGATATCAGGGAAAGCCGCTCACCACTTATCCCGATGCTGGCAACTTGAACTCTATTGTCACTAAGCTGGCTTTTGATGATTTCTTCCGTTTCGAACGTATCTTTTCCCCATAACTCCGAGGCATTTTTGATCTCGATATTGTCGTGAGTGATAGAGACCCAGACGGGACTTTCGGCAGCACCGGTAAAAAATACGGCATCATACCCTGCTTTTTTGATCTCTCGCGATATGAAGCCGCCGGCATTGGCATCCCCCCACCCTCCGGTAAGCGGCGATTTGCCCACCACCATTAATCGCCCAGAAAACAAAGCGCCTGAACCGGTGAGGAGTCCCGAGCAAAATCCCAGATGACTTTCCGGTGAAAGCGGATCAATGCCTGCCTTTTGACGTTCCGCGATAATCGCGGCGCCTAGCCCGTAGCCGGAAAGGTATTTTTTATAGAACTCCTCTTTAAGTTCAAATACCTCTGAGCTTCCCTTCGTTAGATCGACAACACAGTATTTACCCATAAATCCTGCGGGCATAATGATCTCCTGATTATTTTGTCGTCATGAAGAAATAGGGATGGCTGCCCTTGGACCTCCATGCCGGTCGTTCAGAACTCACGATAGACAACATCAACCTCCAGCTGCGGGCTTGAGACATGAAATGTCATCGGCGTCTTCAAGTTTTCTCCAGAGCCCGACCCGTTCACCATTTATAAAATACGCGAGCAAATGCCTGTCCGGCAATCCAATCATTTTCACCACTTTTTTAAGCCGCGTTCCTCTGGGAACATTTAAATTCAGCCCCTCCTGGCGATCATAGCCGTTAAGATTGGCATCCTGATCAAGTCCGGCAAAAAGCCTCACTTTTATGGTTATGGTCTGCTTTGAGTCAGTCATGAATATTTTAGTTTTCTACCTGGTTCAGCTGCGTTGCGGCTCTCTGCCCAGGGTGGCCCAGAGCCCTCCGGCTATGATCAGCCCTCCAAAGACAAAATGGATCACCCCCAGAGGCTCGCCAAGCAAGGCCGCTCCCAGGATAGCGCCGTAAAGGGGCAGGGTGTTATAGAACACCATAGCCCCGCCGGCCCCCAGGGTCGTGACCCCACGGTTCCAGGACCAATAACCAATGATGGTCGGAACCACACAGATGTGGGCAATGGCGGCGATAGTCTCCATCCGCAGGTTGATGGGGATGTGTTGAAGTTCTAAAGCGGCGGCCGCTGCAATCAGGGGCAGGCTTATGAAGTTCGACAGGGCGGTCGCTGCAACCGGAGATCGGTTGTGCATAACCCGGCGGCCGAAAACAGAGTAAAACGCCCAGACCACAGCCGAGGCCAGAAGGATCAGGTCTCCCGGGTTAAATTGGAGCCGAAGTAGAAACGTGAGCGAACCGTTCGACAGTAATCCCGCCACCCCGACCAGGCCCAGAATCGCGCCCGCCAGCTGCCGCCTGGTGACCGGCTCCTGGATAATCAACCCGGCGATCAGAGCCGTAATCAGCGGCGAAAATCCTTGAATCAAAGAACAATTTACTGCTGTGGAATACCGAAGTCCCAGATACAGCAGAGGGCTAAAACCGACCACCCCGGCCAGGCCCATAGCCAAAATCCACCACTTATCCTTTCCGTACCGGCGCTCCTGCGCGGGCCTGCCCCTGAGAAGAATGCCAAAAAAAGCAGTGGCGACGGTAAAGCGCAGGGTGGTAAGTGCCAGGGGCCCGATATCATCGCGTAACCAACGACCGAGAACAGCATTGGTGGCCCAGCACAGGGTTGCCAGGTTGACGAATATCACGCCCAGGGCCTGTTTTCGCCAGCTTACGAGACCATTCAATATTGCGCCACCTGCTGAAACGCGTTTTTAAGGATAGGTCGATTGTTATTTTGAGAGAAACGGGGTAACTTATATGATCGTATTTGTTCCAAGTAATGCTAATTGAAAACGGTCCTTAAGATATGCACCATCTTTTGGCGGGAGCACGAGTGGAAGATTTTCTGCACGGATTTTGATGTTGAAGAAAAGCGGGCCCACCTCTTTTTGGATCTGCGGTATTACAGATCTAAAGCTTTTCTTGTCGCTTACGGTCCTGCAGATAGGGATTCCGCTTGCTGCTGCGATCGCCCCAAGGTCCACACCACCCGCAGTGTGGGTGAGCTGCATTCCGGTCTCTCCATAGCGCTCGTTGTCCAGCACAACGATAGCAAGATTTGGTGGGCGCTGAGTGGCTACCGTCGCAAGCGAACCGAGCCCCATAAGCATCTCACCATCACCGGTGATAACCAGAACGCGTCGAGACGGTTGGGCCAAGGCTAGACCGAGGCCAAGTGGCACAGCACCTCCCATTGCGCCCCATAAAGGAAAGTTTAATGGCTCGTCGCCCGCTGCTGTCACATCCCATGCGGCTGCTCCGAGGCCGGCGACCACTAGTGCATCCCCCCGCTGTGCGAGCAGCTCTTTGACAACTGCGCGGCGGCGAAGAGGGTAGCTTTTGCTGCGTTCAGAATTCATGCTCTACCTGCCAAATGTCTTTGCGCCCGGAATACGCTGTGATATTAAAACGGCTGTCGCTGCCGGGCCCTCGAACGCCATCTTGGCTGCAGCCTCTACGGCCTCCTTAATATGGTCTTTGTCGTTTACCGCAAAAGTCAATACCCCGGCCACTGTCAATATTTGGTTTGTATTTTGGCCCATCGGCACCTGCCAGGGATTGAATTCTCCCCTTTCGCCTCGCATGGTTACCAGAATCAGTAAAGGCATTCGGCAGACGCGCGTTAGAGACAGCATATTGATGCAGTTTCCGACACCACTGCTTTGCATCAGAAGGACTCCTCGGTCGCCACCGAGCCATGCACCAGCGAGCAGTGCCACACCTTCCTCCTCGGTGGTCAAGACCACTGTCTTCATGTTATAACTTTTGTGACACATTTTGATGAGAGACGCGTGTCCAATATCTGGTACATAAGCAACCTGGCGCACACGATTTTCAACCAGTACCTGGTAAATATCTTCCGGCCATGTTTCAGACTCCAACGAATCCATTATATCAATTGTCTCCTATTTTTCCGGATGAAGGACTTTTAGCTTAGCAGCAATCAGTTGGTCGTGAGTAAGGCGTAGTAAATTTTGAAGCTTATTCATCAGGTAGTGTTCATACTGGTCCATTTTCCCGTCTACATAGACGATGCGCCACAGGGTTTCGATGATTTCAATTTTCTCTTCGTTTGAATAATTCTCATTGATGAGTTTTGAAAATTGCCAGAGATCCACGCTTTTTTCCAGCTCCTTTTCAGCCTCTGCGATCAGGGCGTCGGCGTGGTCCTGGGATAAGCCGTATTTTTCTTTCAGAATTGATAGAATTGTTTCCATCTCCGCATCAGTAAACTTTTCATCGATGCGCGCTATCTCCACGAACAGAGCGCAGGTTGCAACGCGTATGTCGTGCTCTGTGTTTTGGTTTGCGTCTTTAGAAACTTCGGCTGTTGCTTTGTTAAAGAATCGTTTGACGATATCAAGCATCCGCAATTTTCCTTTGTGTTGTCTTCAAAAATATGAGGGCCTAAAAGTTACGCTTTAAGCCTCAATTAAATCTATCTCTGGTTTTGTGGTTACCGCTTTTTATAAAAAAAGATAAAATCATATTTGCTTTCAGCTTTGAACCTAGAGCTTTGAGCTGGCGCCATAGGCGCCCATACTCTGAACCATGCCTGCCCAGTGAAATTCCGCATAGCGGACTCGCCTGAGGCGAGATTTAACCGGGGCCTGTCCAGTTGAAATCTGCGTAGCAGACACCGACAGGTGTTCAACAGGGACGTGGCGAATTTAACGAGCGTACCTTGGGCCCAATTAAATTGTCAAGAGATTTGGGGCGGGGTTGTTAATGGGGAGGGAAGGGGAAAACTTTTCACCTTTGTCCCCTATATGCCGCATTTTTTTTTGCCGTTAGGGTAAAAGCGTCTTCAACACATCCTCTTTGCCGACAATTCCGACAATTTTGTCGCCCTCCATGACCGGCAGCGTGTAATATTTTTTGTCGACCATTAATTTGGCAACATCTTCGATATCGGTTTGCGGGCCGACCGTTACCGGATTGGGTGTCATGGCTTGTTTCACCGTCAGGGCCGCAATTTTTTCCACCTCTTTATCGATCCGTTTTATGGATGTCAGCGGTATGAAGCTCTCAAGCAAAGTAAACACGGACGGGATTGGAATACTTTTTTGCTGGGCGACAAGGTCACTCTGGCAGAGAATGCCTGCCAGTTTGCCGGAATCATCGATTACAGGTAGCCCATTGATCCGCTTTTCCAGCAGAATTTTAGCGGCCTTAACAATCTCCGTGTCAGGAGACACCGTAATAATTTCTGTTGTCATAATGTCTTTTACTTTAAGCATGGCAGTACCTCACTGAAAGTTATAATTTATGGTAGGCACCTAAATATCAAGGTCAAGAAGTTTTGGCAAGATGGATAGAGGGGAAAGGGTTCAACATTTCAACTTTTCACCAACGTCTCCCCTTTATGCCCAATTGGAGGTGGCCGTTTGAAACCCTTTTGTTGTGACGGGTAGGAACATAGATACGGAGGTCGTGAAGGGTCTTTAAAAATAACGAGTTCATCGATTCTGTTGCTACGGCATATGTCTACGATAAGAGAGCACCCAAATTTTGTGTAATCATTTAGTGTTAAAATGACAGCCAGAGCTTCTTTTTTGTCAAGCCGGAGGTTATTTTGCTTTTCCACGATCTTTTGAAAATCGATCAGGCTATCGATTCCTTCAATAACGGGCTTATTAAACAAAATCTTTATCGATCCTTGTGTGCGTTTGACTTCAGGGCGTGAGACCGGCCAAAAGTATTGAAACATGTCAAGTAGCTTCATTTCCGTTCGGCATAAAATCAACTCCGGCGGTCCGATTTGAAAATATTCTTTATTTGGGCGGTGGTGTCCGATTTCACTGGATTGAATAACTAGCGGGTCAGGTAATACATGGGCGGGATTATAGACATGGACGCAAACGAGTTCCCTGTCAAAGTAGTCTTTACTTTTAAAGCCAAATAGGGTTGCCGGAAGCGCGATCGTCAGAAACCTCATAAATTCGCGCCTTGACAAATTGCACCTCATTTTTAGCCTTTGTTTCATCCTTGAACCCTGAACCTTGCCTGCCCTGCCAGCCCCGTTAAATTTATCGAAGATATGGAGCGAAGCGAATTTAACCGGGGTTGAATGCCTGCCCAATGAAATCTGAAAGCTATTTCATCGGGGTTGCGCAGCAACCCCACTGAAAGTGGGATTCAACCGGGGCCTGCCCTGTTAAATTTTTCCAGAGGAAAACGAGCGTAGCGGATTTAACCGGGGTAACCTGCCGCGGCGAAGCTCGCCAGAGCGAAGACGGGTCTGTGGACCACTTTGAGCTTTCAGCCGGCGCCATAGGCGCCACGGACGTCCTCCTTTTTCCCGCCTGTTAATACACAGGCCAATCAAAGTTTAGGGGGGTTGTGATTTGTTCAAGGATTGGGTAATTTATGCCGATATAATTTCTGGGAGGAAAATATGATTTCCTTTTTGACCGGATTAAATAGGGGTTGTCAAAAAACGTTGCGGTATTCAAACGTTTTTTTCTACAACCCCTTATGCCGCAATTCAGTTATTGGGAACATTATTATGGAAAGCGGTATAAAGGATAAGTGATGTATAAAATAATGAAAACATTTATATTCGTGGGAACGCTTTTGGTTGCAGCCTTTTTTGCGAACTATTTTGGCATCGTCGCTATTCCCTGGCTGGATGTAAACTCGGTTGCAACCTATGGAGGTGACGCAGTTCGATCTGATGAGGCTGTTAAGAAAGTATTTGAAGAGTAAATATGGCTGCCTTTTGTTTCGCGTTAGCGCTTTTTTCAAAAACTACTTTCAGTCTCTAATTCTAAATCCAAAATCTAAAATCCAAAATCCGCAATCGAATAACCCTGAACTTTATTTTATCGTTTTTCGATCGAAAATAGCAGCTTCGCCGAACCGATTTCAATGATATCCTGATCGTAAAGGGTGATCGATTTCTTAACCGGCTCGTCATTGACTTTGGGCTTGGGCCTCCCACCGATATTGCTCAGGTAGAAACCATCAGCCTTTTTAGTAATGATGACTGCCGTGGGATCGATCAGCAGACCTTTGATCACGATGTCGGATGCGGGATCTTTTCCGATGGATGTAATTTTTCGGGTGAGCTCGATCTGACCCTTCCCGCCGGCCAGGTAGGTTAATGCGCCGACCGGTTCCTTTTCTTTGCTTTCGGTGTTGTACCCGGGATCGTCCGGTTCAAGGTCCCTCACTTTGCCGCGACCCTGACTCTTATTCCAGAATTTCGTTACATTAATGCTTTTCGTGGGATTGCTCTGCATCATCATCCTGCGATGCTGGGTTGTGTTCATCCCCTGGGTTTCATCAAATTTATCCGAACCGCCAGGGAGCGCCTGTACTTCATCATCATAATGAAAGACCAGGGTATACCCGCCGATGGTGATAACGTCTTCGTGTTTTAACCAGTGGGAGTTAACCAGCTGCTCGTTGACGAAAGAGCCATTTTTGCTCTGCAGATCGATCAGCACAAAACGGTCTCCCAGGGAGTCGATCTTGGCGTGATGCCCTGAAACAGCAGGGTCTTCGATAACCACGTCATTGGTGTCCCGCCGGCCGATCGATAAAGAAACCCCCTTTTGAAGTTGATATTCTCCAAGAGGCTTATTTTTAATTTGCAGCGTTAAAGTCGACATTTGTTTCCGCCTTGAAAATTATTGTTCTTAAGCCCAAAACTCTTAATCTCTTACCTCCCTTTGCCCTCAGTCCTCAGAGCTCAGTCCTCAGCACTTATTTTTTCCCAGAACCTTTTTTTTATCACCACCGTCCCCGTTATTTTTTTTCTTTATTAATCTGTGTAATCTGCGTAATCTGTGGACCACTTTGAGCTTTCAGCTATGCTTGCCCAGTTAAATTCCGCATAGCGGACTCGCCTGAGGCGAGATTTAACCGGGGAGCTTTGAGTTGGCGCCATAGGCGCCCATGCCCAAAACCCTTAATCCCTTACCTTCCTTTACCCTCAGTCCTCAGAGCTCAGTCCTCAGCACTTATATTTTTCCTAATACCTGTTTTTGATTACGGCGCCAGGAGCACCTGATCCCCAAATTTTTCCGACAAAGAAGATGAGAGGGTGTCAGCGGCCTTTTGATCGGCGAACTCTACCATCAACTCGCCGTTGTCACCCAGCGCCAGGCTGCCGTGCTCCTCGACGGTCTTCAGGATTTCAGAAGGCTCCACCGTCCACCAGCCGCGAGTCCGCATGAGCAGCTCCCGCCCTTTGAGCTTTCGTGGTGTGACCAGATCAATGGTGCGGAACCGGGCGGCCCACCCGATTTGCGCCGGTGCTTTTAAAACAGGGCTGACAGGATCATGATATATGCGGCAACGGCCGAATAAACGCAACCGGATCATTTAAAAACCTCATGAATTAGTCTTTCTGACTCTTTGTCCGCTGCTAAAATGCCTTCACGGATCTCGATCCCCTCCGAAGCGATGATCTTCACAAGACAATGGGCATAAACGACAGGGGCAATTTGTTCATTCATGATTATCCCCATCTGATTTGCGACACCCCGCGCGCTCTCGAATTTTTCCAGCGCCTTTTCCAGCCATCCCCTGATTCGATGGTCATACAGGGAAATATCCAGTTTTCCCAGGATATCCTCCAGCGACTCTTCCATTCCCTTGAAGACCTTTCTCATCGCCTGTACCGAGGGATCCCTTCCCCATTCATCCATATCAATCACTGCCAATATGTTCTTTGAAGTATTTGCGTCAGCCACGGCTGATCTAATCCATTCATCATATAAAAATAATCGATTTCCGTCAAAATTTCAAGATATTATAGAGCCCCCCAGTGTATTATAATTATTAATATACCTTCATGAACAATAAAAACCCTCACCTCTCAATCTGAGAAGTAGGGTTTTGTTATTCATTCCATGGCTACTTTTTGCTATGCGTTAGCGCTTTTTTCAAAAATTACTTTTAGTCTCTAATTCAAAATCCAAAATCTAAAATTCAAAATCCGCAATCAAATAGCCCTGAACCTATTCCAAAAGGCAGGATAATAAAACAGGCTATCCCAGAGGCCCATTACGGAACGACCGAGATAGCCTTAACCAGGACGCCCCATGAGGGCAGGCATCGTGGATAAATAATTTATAACAAAACAACCGGGCAAAATGCAAGAAAAAAGAGCAGTGGCAGACCTTGATTAGAAAGAATCCTAATGATACTGTAATCGCAACACTTCATGCTCTGCGGATCGGTTTTTTATGCCAAAGTTGACCGGGGTGGGATCGCTCTTGACCGGGCTGCCGGGATTTTTTAAAGTGCCATAGAAAAGAAAAAGGCGGCTCAAACCGTCAATGAGCCTCCTCCAAAAAGAAAGTTAGAAGTTTTTACCTGAATTTTGCACGAGTCGGAGGCTTTCATATTCTCATTAATTTTCATGCAAGATTCAGGTTATAAGCATTCACGGGATAGGCAAGGTCCAGCCGAAAGGAAGTTGCCCTGTTTCCGTTCCCGTGGATAAACCAGGGGGAAGGGAGGGGCTTTTATGAAGTCACTCTTAATATCAATAACGGTCATAATCGTCCTTGCTGTTTCAGCAAATTCATTTGCAGAATGTGGCTCCATGAACACCGGTTATGATTTGTTATCCTGCATTGAAAGCAACGACCCGCAGCTCTATGGTTATGGCCTTGGTTTTATCTCAGGAGTTGCCATTGCTTATCGAGCCATGTCTGAAGGACTCTTAAAACCCGATAAGATTTGCATTCCAAAAGGGGTTAAAATCAGGGAGGTAAAAGGGGTAGTTCAGGACTATCTCTTGAGCAATCCCGACGAGCTAAATCAAAGAGCCTGGTTTTTGGTCTCCGAGGCTGTCAAAGATGCATACCGATGTTACTGATACAAAATCAAAAAATTAAACCGACTTATCAAATCCACCGAAGATAGAAAAAAATAACATAAAGGTTATAATTTGTATAATCCACCCGATGATGCAAACCCCCACCGCGCGCAGTGTACTGGTGTAGTCCAGCGCCTGTCTGACAGCGATGACCATGGCAATTAACATCCAAATCGAAGCGGCGATAAAGATAATTCCAGAAAGAAAAGGTATAAAACCAAACACGCGAAGTAATCCAGGAGAACTTGAAAAACCGATAGTTCGTAACAGTTCGCTATAATCGGCCTTTGTTTGGGGTTGAGGCAAAAGTTTGGTGCCAACAATATAGGTAATATACGCCCAGATAAACCACCCGACAAGTGCGGTAATCGTTCCTGTAAGAATTCCGGTTAGCCCGGCTGCCCCGATACTGCCGATACCGGCCGCCACGCCTGAGAGGACCACAACTCCCATAGCCTGACCCAGGGCACCCTTGTCGGCCTCGACTTCTTCATAAAGATTAACATCCAGCTTGGCGGCACGTATCATTCGATTTGTAAAGTTTGACATGCTAACCTCCCTTTTGAAAGAAATTGTGAAAAATAGCCAGGTACGGGTGGAGCACTAGATTGGGCTATCGCATTATCAGCAGTCTAAATTATTAACAAAAAACTCCTTGCATAGTCAAGAACATAGAGCACAAGCTTTATTAATTGTAATGAACTCTAATCTGCTCCGACTAAGTGCGGATAAAAAATAGACCCATCTGCCATAACCTCACTGTAACGCTTAATTCGAATAATTTTAAATTTATCCATCTGTTTAGTATGTTTAAAAAGAGAGGATGAATTAATGTGAAAGCTTTAGACCATCTAATAACATGGCTTCGTAATTTAGCAATTAAACGACTCGATGCACCCCGCCAGGTTTACGAGCAAAGGACCTATAACAACATGGATAAATTACTGGAGGTTATACGAAAGGGTGATGTCGTCCTTGTAGAAGGGCGCTCCGAGATAAGCCGAATCATAAAGCTCTTTACCAACAGCTCTTGGAGTCATTCTGCGCTGTATATTGGTGATGAATTTATAAAAAAGGGCCGTCTATCTAAGGGAAAGTATCAGATGGAATTCGGCGCCGATGCCGGCCATCTATTGATTGAAGCAGAGGTGGGTAAAGGGGTTACAATCGCGCCCCTTCGAAAGTACCAAGATTATAATATCAGAATTTGTAGACCCTATGGAATTTTACCTCAAGATTTAGAATCTGTTATCCAAACTACTATTAGCAATTTTGGGAAACGCTATGACAACCAAAATATCATCGACATTGGGCTTATGCTCCTCCCGTTTCGATTGAACCCATTTAAGAAACACACAATCAATGCCTGCCTGGGCAGTTGTAACGAGTTTCGAGTTATCTGCTCCGGCATGATAGCAAAGTCTTTTCAAAGCGTGAGCTATCCGATCGTGCCGGCTCTTCAAAAATTACAGCCGGCAAAATCTGCATTGTGGGACAATTCCTATGGTTCGAGATTAATCATGCGACACTATTCACAAATTTTACCTAGAGATTTCGACATAAGCCCGAATTTTGAAGTTATCAAATTCAATATTATTGGAGATAGAAGCTTTGATTATAGATCATTATGGGCAGATGGCGGATCAGAAGAAAACAGGAGAGCTGCGTAATGCGTGGAGATATGTTGGTAAATGGGGACTGGTTCTGTAGCAATCTATATTATTTGTTTAACCCTTAAGTTCTGAGCTCTGAACCCAGAACTCAGAACCTTTGAACCCTGAGCGTTGTTTATCCAGTGAAATTCCGCATAGCAGACTCGCCTGAGGCGAGATTTAACCGGGGAACCTTTCTTTTATTATTGTCACCTCATGGCCGGGGTTAACGCCATATTATCGAAGTTTAATTTTAGCTTTGTATTTCTTATTAATTATTCTTTGCTAACTTCCAGGTGCCGCCACAGCTACCATGGCTACCAACGTCGGCGTCCCACTTACCGGATCCGGAATCACCTTTAATAATTCCTTCGTACGTAACACGTATGCTGCTGCCACCGGAACCGGATACCACAAACCCCCTATCGGCATCCAGCTTTCCTCTCAATTGTATGATCATGAGACGTTCGGTCGATTGAGCCGTACCGATAATACTGAAATCTTCCAGTATTTCAATTTGAACCTCAGCATCTGAACACTCTGCTCCTCTTCCGACAGCATATCCGGACCACGTTTCAATGACAGCAAGTTGGTTTTGTGGTTGAACAGCAGCAATGGAACAACCGACGATAAATAAAAACAATCCTAAAATTGATAAAAGTTTTTTCATGACATCCTCCTGTTTTTATTTTTGTATCGGTATTTTTCAGGAAAACCTAAATATTGTTTAGCGGGTGAAACAGAGGTATAAATGGAGGTCTTTAGCAAAAAAGATAAGGCTGGATTTTGGAAATCAGGAGGTTGGTAAATTACGCTATTGATTGGTTATGCCTTGGACCTTTTCATGCAAAGGTCATAATGTCGCGGATGTCCCCTATTTTCCCTATCGAAAATTTGGATTTCTATAATCACCGACTTGAATCTGGCTCAGGCCGCCGGTACCAAATATGCCGTAACGCGTTGGATCATTAAAGATTTGAATTGCAAAGTTAATCGCGCTTTGCTCCGCCAGGCCGCGATTGGCAAATGGTCCCGCCCGGTTATATCGATATGTATTATCCTCTTCTTGTAAACGCTGCAATTTACGCACAGGATCGTGCAGATCATCAGACCAAGCAAATAATCCGTTCAAACAGAGTTCCTGTTGGCCCGTCGCTTTGTTAGTGCGAAATGAAACGAAATAGAACTCTACAGCTCCATCAGATGCGATCCTGTACCCCTGCTGCCTGTAGAATTCCTGCATATCGCCTGGTGGTGCGGACGGAGGCTGAGGAGGAGGCGGCGATGGGGTTGTGGGAGGCTCAGACGGAGGTGCTGGCGTCTGCAGAATGAACTGAATATACAACTGGGAATTATCTACTGGTTTATCCAGCCGAATGAGAAACGCGTATTGTCCATTCTGCGGCGTGACGATCCTTGAGTTCCAGATTTCTCTCGATCCGTCCTGGTCCGGGAAAAACTGGAAACCGGCCGGTGGGTTAAGCGGAGTTACAGCCACCCGAGTATCGAAGGGTGCTGTGATGATCAATTGATAAGCTCCTTGTTGAATATAGATTGATACGATAGGATGATTCCTGCCCCTTCGTCTGCAGGCTCATTGATTCAATCGCCCGCTCTGATTCGTTGGTCATGTTGTCCTCCTGATTTCTTTCCTAATTCGATCGTGGCATTTCGAAATTAATGTTAAGCTCGCCGCCTAACGTTACGCCTAACGTTATATATCAAGTGGATTCTACTTTTTAAACAAAAATCTGGAAATTAAAGATTTAGAGGCCTTCATTCTTCACTCCATGTCAAGAATGAAGACTTGCCCCTATGTTTTTATAAAATAAGGCAAGGTCACATGTTAAACTTCAAATGTAAATATAGAACGGATGTCCTCATTTTCCACCATTTTCCCTTCCTTCTAGTGTAATGTCCCACAAATATATTGCAAAAGTCGGCCGGCATATTTTAGTCCAGTTGCGTTCTTTAATGTCTATGGTTTCAGGTGTCAGTGTTCAGGTGTCAGCGTTTTGGCCGCTGGTTTCTCGCTTCTGGCAGTAGCCAGTGACCCGTGGTCAGCGACTAGCGACTCGTCTCCGACGAGTCCCTTGGAGGTGAGTTTTTGGGATGAGCTTCCTTTGGGCCTGAGCCTCAGGGTCGAAGACGGTCGAACTGCTCAGTGAAGTCAAAGCCAGAGACCAGAAGCCAGTAGCCAGGGGCCTGACACCTGACACCTGAAACCTAAAATAGGACCGTTTTTTGTAAATTACTTGCGGGACGCAACACTAGCTTGACAGGTGGATTAAAGACGTCCCTTAGATTTCCTGGGGAAATGAGCTATTTCCTGTACCTTATGCTCAAATGGCTGACCGCCTTGCCCAGCGCCTTTCTTAGTTCCTTGCCCTTTCCTTCTTGGGAAAGGTGTTGCTTTATTACATCTTTTTTCAGTTCTGCGCTGCCCGACTTTCTATCTTTGAGGAGGGTTACCCGATAGAAGTTCTTCTTTTTGCTCTGCTCAACCGCCACTACCTGGACACTTTTATCTATCTTCTGGACCTCTTTCCGCAAAGTCTCTTCAATCATTTTATCAGTCATTTCTGGCATCTTTTAAATCCTTTTGATGAAGACATCTGTTTTTGGCTTTTATAACGCAAAAAATCAACCCCGTCCCTCTTTTCCACGTCCCTCTTTTCCAAATGCTCTTTTTGGGTTGAAAATTTTAATTGAATTCTGATAAACCTTAGTCCAAAAAAGAATGCATTAAGAGCTTAATTTTGCTGAAAAGAAAGGAGGTTTGTGATGGCTAATTTTCTGTTTATCCTAAGTCGCGATGATAATCAAGCAGCAACTAGATGTTTTCAATTTGCTCAAATTGCCCATTCAAAGGGGCATAATGTAAACTTGTTTTTTATTGATGATGGCGTCTTATGGGCTGATTCAAGCAGAGATTTTAATATTAAAACTCCTACCGGTGATTTCGCGAATGAGTATTTGCCGTATTTGGTTGAAAACGAAGTTCCAATTGGAGTCTGAATTCCCTGTGTCCAGGCTCGTCAGGTAGACGAGGCAAAATTTTTTTCTAATATGACTTTGGATGGTGGATCACATCTGATAGATCTTGCTGCTGAAGGTAAAGTATTTAATTTCTAAATTTGATGGTTTCGCAAAAAGTCTGGAATCCCATTAAAGCGTCATTCCGGCGAAGCAGACTGTGTCATAATTCAAAAATGCGTTTAATTTCTGCCTGTCATGCCGGACTTGATCCGGCATCCAGTAACGTAAGACTTTGAAAAAGAACTGGATTCCGGATCAAGCCCGGAATGACGAAAACACCAATATGAGTAGTTCTGCCAATTGCGACACAGTCTGGAAGGCCGGAATCCAGTGATTTCAGTATGTTCTGGATGCCGGATCCGTCATCCCGGACTTGATCCGGGACCGGCATGACGAATTAGGACTTTTTACGATTTCATCAAATTTGCTATTGGTCAGTATTCACAGTTCAAGCCTTGATCCGGGGATTTTCAGCTTTCGAATCCCTCCGTACAAAACCAGAAATCCCCCTAATACCAAAGATATCCGGCCCAGATAATCTCCATATCGAGCGAAAAAAGTTTGCCCCCGGCGAAGATGAATCTTTCCTTTGAGGGTCGTTTTTTCCCACCAGGGGGTCCTGGCGATAACCATGCCTTTGGCATTAATAAGAGCAGAAATTCCTGTATTGGCAACTCGAACAAAATCTCGCCGGTTTTCGATGGCACGAACCGGGCTGAAATTGAAGTGGTGTAGATAGCCCGGCGTATTTTTCCACCATCCGTCGTTGGTGATCATGCAGATAAAGCCCTCTTCTTTGGGCAGGTTTCGGGAGCAGTAGGGACCGAATATGGATTCAAAGCAGACAATAGGCAGAATGGTAATCGAAGCGTCAGGCAATACAAAAGTAGTACTCTCCTGACGAAGACTGTAGGTGCCGGTGTATCCGCCAAGCTCCAGGGAGTATTTCCCCAAAAAGCCCAGATATTGCACAAAGGGCATGCGCTCGAATAGAGGTACTAACTTGGTTTTGTGGTAGAACTGGGGTGCAGATGCAGAACCCGACGGCAGAAAAAGCGCTGTGTTAAAGGCCTCGTAGTAAAAGTTTCCCTCGCTATTGAAACGACTTCCCGGGGGAATGTTTTCATTGCTGAGTTTCTGGTAGCTGTGTACGCCCAGGAGAATATTCAACTTTGGATATTTTTTCCGAAATTCCAATAAATCACGGTAGTAGATCGATGCTGTAGGATCTCTTTCGTCAATCTGCTGGACAATTAGGGTTTCGGGGCCAAACAGGTATTGGGTTTCGCCATCGACAATAGCATCAGCTGTCCTGAAAAACTCCTCCACGTGTCGAGCATAATTATCCGGGTCAAATTTTTCCGCATATGGATCCAGGTTGGGCTGAATCAGAGCTATATTTACTGTTTCTCCTTCCTCTTCAAAGTTTTGGAATATTAGATAGGATACTACGATGGGGATAAAAAAGAGCATCAGTGTTATTGCGACTACCGGAACAATAGAACCCGGGCCTTTTTCCCGATAAGTATCGTACACCTTCAAAGCAGCAAAATTGGTCAGTATGATCCAGAGCGTCCCACCCCGAACACCGGTAAACTCGTACCATTGGATGAGTTTTGGCGCGGTGGCCAGTGCGTTGCCCAGGTTGAGCCAGGGCCAGGCCAGGTCCCAGGATAGATGAAAATGCTCGTACCCCATCCAAATGAGTAGAAAGGGGAACAACAGGGGAATTTTCAAGATAGTCCGGATACGGCTTGCCAGCCAGAATACGAGGGCCTGCAGAAGTGAATTTGCGAGAATGATGAGGATGGCTCCCACCAATTGTACCTGCATAATCCACCAAGTTCCAATGATATTCCACAGCAGAAAACTTACAAAGGCGTAGTTGAATATGGCGTAGGGGTTTGCGTGATGTCGGACTTCCTCTTCCAGCAGCAGGAGGGGCCCCCAGGCAATAAAAACCACAAAAAACAAAGATGAAGCAGACCAGGGCAGCCCCAATAGCAGACCACTGGTCAGAGCTAAGAAAATGTTTTTTCTGATGTTCATATCAATTTGGAGGCAGGTTATAGTGTTGCGTCTCGCAAGTAATTTACAAAACATAGATTGAGTTTATTAATTTTTTTACCCGGCACTCTGAACCGTACGCCGTTTTTCGATTTTTTTACCTGAGGCCTGTTACATTTGTCATTTTCCGGCTTAAGCTGTCAAGAGTATAGAAGCGATCCCCTATTGATAAACTCCGTCGAATGCAACATGAATTTTTCAGCGCCGCGCTCGACGGTCCGATTACTTACACTGGTAGGCCTCTCAGTCATGTCCACTATGGAAGAGGTATCACCAAACATCATTTTGCTTTGTACGTTAACCACCTGCTTGATACACTCCGAGATTGCGGAATCAATGACCAGGATATAAACGATATTATAGGCCGCATCAACACCTACGCAGACGAAATTACAGGTGACACCGGGTACACAGGATAGTAAACAAAATCCTCTAATAATCGCCCTATGAGTCACATCTTAAATCTCGATTATACGTATTCTCTTATTCTTAAATAAAAAACCCCACCTCTATTTATTAAACGTGAAAATGCATTTTACTATTTAACTAGTCAACTATTTAACAATTTAACTAATCCCATGGCTACCTCTGTGTTAGCGCTTTTTTCAAAAATTACTTTTAGTCTCTAATTCAAAATCCAAAATCTAAAATCCAAAATCCGCAATCGAATAATCCTGAACCTTGCCTGCCCAGCCTGCCCAATGAAATGCCTGCCCCGTTGAATGCCTGCCCAATGAAATCTGAAGGCTATTTCATCGGGGTTGCGCAGCAACCCCACTGAAAGTGGGATTCAACTGGGGTGTAACCTATTTAACTGGGGTTAAATAATTCGTAGAATTGGAGCCTGTTCAGTTGAAATCTGCGTAGCAGACACCGACAGGTGTTCAACCGGGGAGCTAACAAAGGCTCATTTTCATTCAAAAATAAATATAGAAGAGACGTCCCCCTTTTCCACGAAGGTGACGGGCAGGGATGGACCAATTTCATAAGTCAATTTAGGAATGTCCCTGATATCACAATTTTTTCATAAAAAGTATGAAACGAAAAAAATCAACCCCGTCATTTCTGGATTCTTTATCAATCTGATTTTTTTTCTTTTTTCTTTTTATTCGGAATATTTGCCAATGCTTTGGCCAGTTTGATCTTTTCATCTAGTTTTCCTTCGCGGAAAATCATAATTCGTTGTGCTTGGGGGGAGCCAGCACCGTGCATCGATTCCACCATTGCAGTGCCCCCAGTCATCGCCTCAATCAACCTGCCAATCTTAATTCGATCCTCGACGGGAATTTCAGATACACCTGAAAAATACTTCCTAACGATATGCCCGACTTCTTCGCTTTTTAAATCGTATTCGCTAGGCATCGTGGCGATAAAGCCACCGGCGATATCGGTTGCAAGGCGTGCCACTTCAAAATGGAATCGGGTAACGTTCTGCTTGCAGACGTTTGCTAGCATGGTATCCACCATATATGCGCCCGATGGCGTTTGGCAACCTTCAACCGAACAGGCAATTGATGAGCTGTAAAGAGTTTCGCAAAGGTGGATCATTTCTGTTACTTTGTCTTTGATATGTGATTTCTTCGCTGTTCCTTGGATTTGAGCTAAGTAGCTTACTGCCCCCGTGAGTACGTCCATCAAGCCTGTTTTGCATGCCCCGTAATTAGCACGGTGATGGGCTGCAAATCTATACACAAGAATTCCGGTAAAACTGGTTTCGCCATCTATAAAAACCCGGTCTTTAGGGATGAAAACATCGTCAAAGGCTATCACAGCTTCGCCGCCGACTACTCCGAACTTAGACTTGCCGACATCTATGTATTCCCGCTTATCCCGTCGGTCATCACTGGCTTGTCGACCAAATATCAGGGTAACACCTGGAGCATCTATTGGAATTGCGCCAACGATCGCATAGTCCTTCGCATTTTCATCCAAAGCGGTTGTGGGCATTACAAGTATCTCATGGGAATTGATTGCCCCGGTCATGTGAAGTTTTGCGCCTCGGATTACGATCCCATCATCCCTACGATCGACTACATGCACATACTGATCTGGATCATCTTGGTCGGTAGGTCCTTTCGATCGATCTCCTTTTGGATCAGTCATAGCGCCGACAACCATCAAGTTTTCATCCTGGATATATCTCAACCATTTTTTGAAACGTTCAAAATAATCAGTCCCGTGTTTTTGATCGATTTCAAAGACAACGGAATAGACAGCATTGATACCGTCAAACCCCACGCATCGCTGAAAGCATGTGCCGGTCTTCTGACCAAGTATCCGAAGAAGCTTTATTTTTTTGATCAAATCTTCTACATTCTGATGCACATGAGTAAATCGGCTGATTCTCCGACGGGTTAAATGGGAAATAGCAGTAGCCAAATCCCTATATTTTTTCTGATTTGATAGAGCATAGGTCATCGCTGCAGCACGCACATGAGGAGAAGTGGCTGGATGTTTGGTAACATCCTCGATCCTTTTTCCTTTGTAATAAATCTTAGGATTTAGTTTTCGCAAGCTTTCTATGTATTCAGCCCCGGTATTTATTTTCATTATTTATCTCTCTCTTTTTCTTTTTAGGCTCATTCGTTAAATTATTAACAAAAAGCTCCTTGCATAGTCAAGAACATAGAGCACAAGCTTTATTGTTTGGGGAATGAGTTCATCGAGCAAACGGGCAACCGGCTAACCAGTATGAGCATAGAGGCTTTTCCGAAGTCAAAAATTGGTAATTCAAATGTCCAAATGTCACGGACGTTCCCTTTTCCTACTCCTTGACGCAAAAGGGTAATTTCTTTATACTCCCCACCAGAAAAACGAACTTTCTGGAAGAACATAGGCCGTCCTTCCGCCATGTAAGGAGAATAAGGAGGATACAGTGAATTCAAAAAAGAGCAATTATGAGATGAACCTCAACAAAAATGCAGCTAATTTTGTGCCGCTTTCCCCTTTGTCGTTTATTGAAAGAACAAAGGATGTATATCCTAATTATACCTCCGTGATATACGGGGATAGAACCTACACCTGGCTTGAGACATATAACCGCTGCCTGAAATTTGCCAGCGCCCTTGAAAGACACGGTATTGGTTTAGGCGATACGGTGTCAATAATAGCGCCAAATACCCCTGAAATTTTTGAAACACACTTCTCGGTCCCTATGACCGGAGCGGTTCTCAATGCTATAAACACAAGACTTGAAGCAGATACAATAGCATACATTTTGGATCATGGGGGCGCCAAGGTCTTAATTGTCGATACTCAGTTTTCTCCTACAGTCAAAGAAGCCTTGGTTAAGTTTAAAAAAGAAATTTTGGTAATTGATATTGAAGATCCCAAATGCAAATTTGCAGGAAGGCGAAGGAGAACGCCTTGGGGAATACACTTATGAGGAATTTCTTGAAAAGGGTGATATCGACTATCAGTGGAAGAAGCCAAATGATGAGTGGCAGGCGATTACACTGAATTATACCTCCGGGACAACAGGTAGGCCCAAAGGTGTTGTTTACCACCATCGCGGATCTTATTTAATGTCTATGGGAAGTGTTATCGCATGGAACATGCCCAATCACCTGAAATATCTTTCCGCTGTGCCGATGTTTCATTGCAATGGATGGGGATATCCATGGACGATAGCAGCTTTGGCGGGAACTATTTTTTGTTGTCGATATGTAGTTGCCAAAGACATCTATGATCTCATAGTAGATCATAAAATCACACATTTTAGCGGGGCTCCCATCGTCTTGAATTTGATCGCCAATGCACCTGATAATGAAAAGAGGAAAATTGATCATAAAGTTTATGTAATAACCGCGGGTGCGCCGCCTCCAAGCGCTATTCTGGAAAGAATGGAGAACCTTGGATTTGAAGTTATGCATGTTTACGGTTTGACCGAGACATTCGGACATGTACTTCAATGCGCATGGAATGAGGATTGGGACGAATTGTCCATTGGGGAAAAGGCCGAAATCAAAGCCCGCCAGGGCGTGATATATCCGATGATGGAAAAAATTGATGTTTTAGATCCTCTAACTTTGGAACCGGTACCGAGAGATGGCAAAACAATGGGTGAAATCATGATCCGCGGAAATACCGTCATGAAAGGATATTACAAAAATAAAGAAGAGACCGAAAAATCTTTCGAAAATGGATGGTTTCACTCCGGGGATTTGGCAGTCATGCACCCGGACGGCTACATTCAAATCAAGGATCGATCCAAAGACATCATTATCTCCGGGGGAGAAAACATCTCTTCAGTTGAAGTAGAAAATGTCCTAGCCAAACACCAGGCGGTATCTTTGGTAGCGGTCGTTGCCAAACCGCATGAGAAGTGGGGAGAAACCCCATGTGCTTTTGTAGAACTCAATCGCGGTTATGAAAAAACTACGGAAGCCGAATTAATCGATTTTTGCAAGGAAAATATGGCCGGATTCAAAAGACCTAAAAATATCATATTTTGTGAATTACCTAAGACTTCAACCGGTAAAATACAGAAATTTGAATTAAGAAAAAGGGCAAAGGAGATTTAATATTTAAAATGCGCCTCTTGTTTTTTATTCTCTTTGCCTTTTTTTATCATCCAAAACAGCGCCTCGGCCATGGAGCCCCATTTGATGACTACCGATAGCCAGTCCAACAGGTCCGCAGCCGGTACATCGATAAAATTATTGCGGAGCAAAAATCCTGTAAGGAATTTGCTGCCGATGTAGCCGGCTAGGAAGCACCAGCCGAGCGTGTCACGTTTCTGGAGAAGCTGGCCGGCTCCCGGGCACAGCCATCCGAGTCCGACGAGGGCTGCGCCGTATCCTGCCGAAGGCCGCGACCAGCGAGTATCCGTTTCGAGGAGGCGCTGCCGTAATGCGCCAATCGTGCCGGCGATGGCAAAATACTTGACGGACGCCTGAAGGAGTTTGCCAAAACTGTGTTCCGTTCTGGCCACCAGTCCGTGAACCATGTTGATTACGGTATAGGGGTTATTTGGCGTCAGCTCCCCGCTGCCTGCCAGCTGGGAAATGCCGTGGAACAGTTGCATGTAGGCCGGCACAACAGCCAGAATTGCCAGTAAATAGGCGGCAAATAGAAGATATCCGTTGCGTCTGGAGCCCGCATAGACATGTCCGGAACCGGGGCAGAACCAGGCAACTGCCACCGCCCACGCAACGCTTGCCTGAGGCGGTTCCCCATACCGGCGTCGATGCTCTGTTGCCGCATCGACGGCGCCAATCATCGCCCATAACCAGATAAAGTATAAAGCGAAAAAAGAAATTCCGACAGATAAAAAAGGGACATCCGGCAGCACAAATGGCGCCGCGCCATTGAAGCTGTCGAAAAACCGACCCATAATCCCGCTGAGTATAATAAACAGGGTCCGGGTAAACCAGACGGTGGCGAAAATAAACAAAGCGGCCGTTACCAGACCCCGCAGGCGGTAGCCGGCATAGAACTCTCCCAGACCGGGGGCGCTGGCACTGTAGACAAAGGCGCGATGGGCGCTGATGGATTTTGCTGCGGGTGAAGACAGTTCGCCGATATTTTTGTCACCTGACTGGATCATCGATATTTCCTGTATCGTCCGGTTGAGGGGTTTATATGCTCAGTTCATTATATTAGGCGCGACTTAGCAGTTCATCACGTATTTTAACCATGGCCAGCGTATCCTGACCGCAATAAGTCAACAGATCATCTCTGATGGTGGTTTTTTCATCTTCAGGTGTATCGGGATGAATCATTCGCAGATATTCAAGAGACGCCTGCATACCGTCCTGAATGGAAAGTTTGTCGTAACTCATTTCCGGCAGCAGGGCAGGGAGCACGTATTTAAGGGAAAACGAACCGTAAAACTTAGGGTGGTAATAATTATTCCTGATGATTGCATACAAATCTACGAAGCGGTCGATAATAGCCTGGAGTTTGTCAGCATACTGTGGGAGGTGCTCGATAATTGAATTTAGTACTCCGGTTTCATAGCTTGTATAAATAACAATGCTGCCTTCGGTTCCCAGCGCATCTAACAGGGTTTGGGTAAATTCTTCCCTGGGGTCTTTGTCTTCATTGCACAGATATTCACGATGTTCCAGTTTCCCGTCTTCGTTAAGGATGTGATCTGACCACTGAAAGGGGATGGTTTGATAGGGCCGCGTACCTGCATATTGTGGAATCGCAGGGCCGATGGTTTCGAAATCGAGGAAATGCATGGGATATTCTATTTCATTTAATTGAGATTCCAGGTCTTGTGCAATATACTCTTGCTGATTTGTTACCGATGCCCGAATTCGATCCTGAATTTCGCTTAAAGGAAAGTTGCTCGGGATGTTGCTTATATCCTGAATACCCATTTGAGTCAGTTCGTCGATTTTTTTCTGTCCGATTCCGCTGATATTTAAGATCCAGAATTCCGGTTTATCTTTAGTGCAATGATCCCAGAACTCGCATTCATAAGGGTTCTTGCAATGTCTGGACGGCTCAATATCTGGAGCGTCAGAATTGGCAAGCATTGCCTTCAACTCGGCTAGATTTGAGGGCATTTCAGTTTGTACGGAAATAACCTGATCGGTGAGATCCGCAAACGCAAACAAGGACGCTAAATTTATATTATGGCCGTTATAAACATACTGGTTGTCTAAATGCAGAATGCCGGCTCGGCTTACACTCAAACCGCAACCTTCAAGAACGTAATACTGAACGGCAACATCCGGAAGGTGAATATCTTTGGCGGATGTTGAGGATTTAACCTCGACAAGGTTCCAATTACCACTTTCTGTTCGTTCCAGAATATCAGCTCGAATGCGGACATCATCATAGAGAAAGGCAGCCTCATAAATGGCCATCACCTTCGGGTCTTGCATGGCCTTAAGGGTGGATTGGATAGCTTGTTTGTGCTGATAGTAAGGCTCGTCGATTAAAACGCCGTTTGGGTAAAGCTGAGTAGCCAGCCGCCCCACTTCGTTACCGGCATCAAATACCGCTTGCTGTGCAGCTGATACTTCCGAAGCCAGATCCCGCTCATAGCATTGATGCCACAGCCGCAGATGACACTGCAGTCCGGCGAGAAAACGCGATTTGGAGAGCATGGGAACGTTTTTCATGCATATATTCTAACCTGATTCACTTCTTATATGCAAATTTTTCCATCTTTAAAATTTATGATGTGATCCCTTTGTTTTCATTCTGGTTTTTTAGACTTCGGCTTTTTTCTAAAACTGATAAGCTAAAGGACGCCTCCTTTCTTGTCATAAGATGGATTTGGGAGACGGAAGGCCAGAATATCAATTTTTCACCCTCGTTCCACTTTCCTAGTTTCCCCTTGAAGCGCGGCGCGGCATGCTATATCGTAAATCATCAATGACCCCGAAAATCTTCCACAGAGCTGCCATGCATCGCAAAGTTATTCCCTTAAAAACAGAGACGGATCAAGACAGAAGATCGATTCGCTTTCGGCACATGCAGATCCCATCAATGGTCCTGATGTTCATTGTATCGGTCGTGCCGATTGTCCAGGCTGACCCATACGAAGTGCTGGTGGTGGATATTGCCGGGGCAAATGATGTTGAAAGAATTGAGGAATTTGAAAAAGATGCCGAAAAGTTCAATTCGCTTCACCGCCAGGGACATTCAGCCGCCAAGCCCTACTTTAACCTGCTGCACATGGCTAACGGACAGGTGTATTTCGTGTTTGGCTTCCGGGGTGAAGTGCAGGGCATTCATCGCCGGAACTATCCCGGGACGGTAGAAAATCTGCGCCGCCTGAAGCATAAAGGGGTCCAAAAGTATCCCCACATGCACTGGCTGCCAGTGGAAGAAATAAGAAGATTGTTGACCGTACTTGGTTTGAAATTCATAACCGTCTCTCGATGCTCTTTTCACTATATTGACAATGCTATGCTCAATGATAATTTTGAGCTAGTAAACTGGGGTCTTATAGGGGTTGTCAAAAAAACGTTCCGGTAGTGAAACGTTTTTTTCTACAACCCCTTATGCCGCAACTCCGTATTTGGGTGTTTTTAAACCGGGTGCTTTGCACCCGGTTACACCCGCACCGATTAAGGCACTGCCGTGCCTTTGTTTTTCCCCGCCGCTGGCGGAAAAATCCAAGCCACCCGCTCTGCGGGTGGTCGGTGACTCGGAACATTATTATGGAAAGCGGTATAAATCGATTGATCACCATATTATAATTTTGACTTTTTTATGCTGAGGATCGATGAAAGGAGAGATAGCAGAAATGCTTTATCGATGTGGTCTTTTAATAATTGGAATTGCTGTAGGATTGTCAGGGTGTTCCGGTGACCAAGGGCAGCAAGCGGAAAAGAGTGGTTACAAGAATGTTTCCGTTGATCAATTTGTCCGGATGATTGATCATAAAGACTTCAGTCTCATTAATACACATATTCCGTATGAAGGTGAAATTCCAGGGACCGACCTTTTAATCCCGTTCAATGAAATTGATCAATATAAAACTGAACTTCCAAATGACAAGGCTTCTCGGCTGGTCGTATACTGCAAGGCAGGGCCCATGGGTGACATTGCGGCTGAGAAGCTGGTACAGATGGGGTATGCCAATGTGATTAATTTTAAAGATGGAATGAACGCATGGGAAAAGGCTGGGAGATCTTTGCAATTTCGTTCGCAATGAGACATCTAAAAAGGCTTATAGTGGTTGTTAAAAAAACGTTCCGGTATTCAAACGTTTTTTTCTATTACCACTTATGCCGCAATTGAGATAGTTTTCGCCAGTTCAAGGAGGGCGGATTAACCATCCCGGTGAAATGGTCATCTACGATGAATTTCACAGGACAAGCACAGAAATCGTTGAAAATAGCCTATTACGGGTGAAACACTACTTTGGGTTTTCGCACAATTTTTCTAATCCCGAAATCTATAAAAAATTTATTTTCAGGTCAAGATTATTAGGGTCAGAAGGGTAGGGCATAGTTTAGCTTTTATCAAATAGTCCAATTAGACAACAACGTTCCCTGAATTCCTTTAGCAAAGCTCTTCATTCGAAGTCAATATGTGAAAATCAAATGTCAATATTTCACCAGCGTTCCCATTTTTCTTATATCCACAAGTTAAAGAGAATTCTCAGATTCAAAACTATTTTTGGATTACCGTAATTTGAAATTCCTTTAGGTTGGTGAGCCCCTTTTTAATCGTGATGGTCCATTTACCGGGCTTATCCACTTTATATTTATCCACCACACGGTAGCGGATGGAGCCCTCAACTTTATGAGCATTTAAATTCCGGGGGACCCCTTCATAATTGTACTCCACCATGATGTCATCATAGGCGCCACCCTTGGGAACAAAAAACTGCATCCACACATGAATTAAATCGCCCAGGGCAACCGCACTGGGCTCTATGGCCTGTTCACATTCAAAATCTTTAATACTTTTGCATAGATTTGAGTCGATTAAGATGGGCCCATCTTTTTGTCCATTGTAAAAGTAATCGACGACTTCTTTTACTGATTTCGCCGGCGGTGCCGCCATTGCGTTGGACGCATAGAAGATAAGAAAAATTCCAAAAACAAGGGTGAATACAATATTCGCGATTTTTTTTGCCATGGCAAACCTCTCTTTCTTGATTCCAAATTCGGCCGATAGGGTTAACAAAAAAAGCTTAATGTTTTCTGCCAGGGTTGCTCAGTCTGAAAGATATTTACAGAGTGAAAGCTGGCGAAATCATCAGTTGCGTATTTTTATCCCGCCAAAATTAAACACGAAACCTCACCTCGCAATATGAGAAATGGGGTTTTTAATTCATTCCATGGCCACCTCTGGATTAGAGTTAGCTCACATAATAAAAAAAGATAAAATCAAATTTGCTTTCAGCTTTCAGCTATGAGCTTTGAGCTGGCGCCATAGGCGCCCATACCCTGAACCTTGCCTGCCCAGTCAAATAATTCGTAGAATTGGAGCGCAGCGAATTTAACCGGGGAACCGTGAACCTTTCTTTTATCATGGCTACCTCTGGATTGGGGTTAGCGCATTAAATTTCTTCAAGATTTTTTTAACATACTATTTTTTTCAAAGTCAATAACCTGAATCAAATGTGATAATATGACAGGCGTCCCCCTTTTCCCTTATCGTCCCGCTTTCCCTTCCAAAAACTATTCAAGCGCTCTGGAAATCAGCCGGACCTTACGTTCGAGGTCAGAAATCTCTTTTAGCAGACCATCCGGCGGACCATCGCCAGAAAACTTGTGTTGGGTTATTTTGTATTGCAAATTCAGATATTGCTTGTTGAGCTTGATAAATGCTTTATCTCGATCTCCAGATGTTGTTTGTGGCTTGTTATGTTGAGCAGGGCTTCTTTTGTTTTTCTTTTTGCGGCGGACACTCAGCGCACCGATGGCCCCCACAGCCAATAGTAACAGGGTCATGCTTTTTGAAATTGAAACAGATCGGTCGCTATTCGGCTCCGGTATTTGATGTTGATGGCTATGGCGCAGAATCACTGAATTGTTGTGTACCTCAAGAAATCTGAGAACCCCAATTCCGCATATAATCATGCTGATTAACGCAATAAATGATAGGCTCTTAATTTTCATTTTAACACTTAGCGGATCGATTGGTTTTAAAGGTGGGTTCGTTATGCCGACATCAATTATGTGAATGTATTTTTGAAATTGGCATTCACTGATTATCGGCGCATATAGTGGTTGTCAAAAAACCCTCCGGTATTCAAACGTTTTTTTTTACAACCACTTATGCCGCAATTCCGTGTTTCGGAACATAATTATGGAAAGCGGTATAAATAACCAATGCAAAATTTGCACCTTGATTTCTGCGATACCTGACACATTAGCTATACGCTGTACTGATGGGGTGCGGCCGTGATCTAAAAAAATAAAGTGTATTTTGTCCTAGTCAAAGGCGAAAATGATCATAATATTGTGCAACGGCATGTGCAAGAAAAAAATACGTATTACATTGAAATAATTATAAATTTTTCTATAATGAATCGTGTTGTCTTCATCGCATGAATCGGCATTTAGCAGATGATAAATGTTTCATTTACTAAAGTCTTAGCGCAAAAATTGAATTAAAAAAGTATAATGGGGACACCCAAGGAAATGAGGGGGTATTTTTTGGCATCTGTTTACCATTGTTGACCACTACACAGTGATAATAGCAAAGCCCCGATCATTTCGGTCGGGTTTTTTTATTATGAACGTCCCGATACTTCTATACTTCCATACTTCTGCTTGGGTTTGGCTTGGCGCATATTTTTTAGTTGAAAATGAATTACAATGAAGTACTATGGGGTGCACATTCGGGTTATCGGTTAGGATTCCTCAACCGCTAAAAACGGCAAGCAAACTTTCATTCAGCGATAAAGGGGGGACCATGATACGAAGAGATTGCACCGGAAGAATCCGTATACGGGCGATTTTGTTTAGCATTGGGGTTTTCTTTTTTGCCATGGGTCTTGAGGGAGAGCGGTCACCCGCCGTTGCCCTCAATAATTCCGATCTGGTATTGGCTGTCGACATTTCCAACTGGTCAGGAACCATCACTGAAAACGAAGTGGCTTGCTGGTGGGAAAGCGGTATTCGGCATGTTATCGCTGGCACGCAAATCCCCAGCATTGCATTACAACAATTCCAAACCGCGGTTAACGGGGGTATGGCAGTAGATGCCTACGTGATGCTCTATTGGGATTATGACATTGCCGATCAGGTCCAGGACGCCCTCGCGACCATCGAGGGTTTCTCAGTGGGGCGTCTTTGGCTCGACGCCGAGCAGCCTGCCGGTAGCTGGACTGCTTCTCAGTTGACACAGAAAATTCAGGAGGCCGTCGATGCGTGCGGATCTTTCCCCTGCGGAATTTATACCCGGAAAGTATGGTGGTTGGACAACGTGGGCGACACTATCACCTTTTCTTATCTGCCGATCTGGTACGCGTACTACGACCACAACAGCGACTTCGACGACTGGTATGACCCCACGGTTTGGTGGGAGGGGTCGTTCGGTGGCTGGACAGACCCTACGGGCAAGCAGTATGACTCAGACTGGACAGCACCCGATCTATGCGGGGTGAACGTTGATTACAACATTATGTACATCAACGACGTTCAGAATCTTGGAACGGATACAGGCGAGGTAGGCACCATAACCGTCAATCAACCGGGCAAATCGGTTTGGCACACGATAGATTTGATCAACCAATACCGCAATCCTGTTATAATTATGCAACCGGCATCGTTTAACGGCGGCCAGCCAACGACGATTCGTGTTCAAAATATAACTGAAAACTCCTTCGAATTCCAAATGGACGAATGGGATTATCTAGATGGATCTCATATCACCGAAACGCTAAGCTATCTGGTCATGGAGGCGGGAACCTACCAGCTCCAGGATGGAACTCGCATCGAAGTCGGCACCTTTGATGTCGATCACAACTTTAGGGTAGTTGCCTTCAGCCAGGCTTTTGCAGCGACACCGGTGGTTCTCACCCAGGTCCAAACAGCCAACGAGGGCTCGGCGGTGGTAACGCGTCAGAAAAACACCAGCGTCGAGAGTTTTCAAGTCAAGGTACAGGAAGAGGAAGGCAATGATGATGCCCACGCCACGGAGACAGTGGGGTACATTGCCATTGAGCCTGGCTCCGGCATGACAGGGGAGATGGCCTATGAGGCTGCGGTGACGCAAGACGCAGTGACCCATACATGGTATACGATCGATTTTCAGCAGAACTATTCCAGTCCTGTATTCTTGGCAGGAATGCAGAGTTATGACGGAGGCAACACAGCCGGGCTGCGATACAGGGCCCTGGGAGCAGCCAGTGCCCAAATCTTCGTTGAAGAAGAAACGTCGGCTGATTCAGAGATTTCGCATACAACTGAGACAATCGGGTATGTTGTTTTTAATCACCCAGGCAGCTTAACAGTGGTTGGCCCCCCGATTGCTCCGCCTGGACTGAATCCGGCCGATGGCGACACGATTACTACCAGCGCGGTAACCCTTTCCTGTGCGGTGATAGCCGATGCGATTGGGTATGAATTTGAGATTGGGTATGACGATGGCGTGACGTGGCAGTATTACTATACCTACTCAGCAATAACGAATTCACAGACTTTCTGGCCGGTATTTGATGACACCATCTATCGCTGGCGCGTCCGGGCTGAGAATACCTACGGTCTGGGAGAGTGGTCGGATTGGGTCACCTTTAACTTCGGCGATGTCGGCGGAGGCAATTCAATACCACCGGTACCAACCGGGTTGACACCGGCCGACAGCGCGACAATTACCACCAGCGCGGTAACCCTTTCCTGTGCAGCGATAACCGATGCGATCGAGTATGAATTTGAGATTGGGTATGACGATGGTGTGACCTGGCAGTATTACTATACCTACTCAGCAATAACGAATTCACAGACTTTCTGGCCGGTAATAGACAATACCACCTACCGATGGCGGGCTCGGGCTGAGAATAGTTTTGGCTGGGGAGAGTGGTCGGTCTGGACTACATTTGATTTCTTTTAGATTCGCTTCATATGGAGAATTGGGTTTTGAATTTATTTCCTGACTACCTATGGCTTAGCGTACATATTAAATGTAGATAAAATCAAATTTGCTTTCAGCTTTCAGCTATGCTTGCCCAGTTAAATTCCGCATAGCGGACTCGCCTGAGGCGAGATTTAGCCGGGGAGCTTTGAGCTGGCGCCATAGGCGCCCATACCCTGAACCCTGCCTGCCCAGTTAAATAATTCGTAGAATTGGAGCCTGTCCAGTTGAAATCTGCGTAGCAGACACCGACAGGTGTTCAACCGGGGCGCAGCGAATTTAACCGGGGAATCTTTATTATGGTTAATAACGAAGTAAGGGTCCCGTTATTCCTTTAATGATAGTGCCGTCAGCCAGATGGCCTTTGAGTATGGCGTAGTTGATGCCGTGATTAAAATGCTTTGTATTTGCTTTAAACTTGACAATAAGATCCGGGTATGAATCATCGTTAATGTGATCTATGACAGCGGGTTCGTATGATTTAGCATCTACCTTGGCAGCAAGATTTTGTAGGTGCAAACTGCCTGTTTCAATACTGCTTACGTCCAGGTAAGCACTACCTAATATGGCGATACGTATTAATCCTTTGCTGTTTTGATTAAGAAAAGCGATTCTGCTATTTTGCATCGTGTTTATTTCGACAAAACGAGTGCTTTCGCCGGGAGATATAGAAAACTTCACGCCTTCAATAAGTACTGCTACTGCTTTGGTGTTGGTAACAGAGGGAGTGACTGTAAAGGAATAAGGCTCGAATTCTATACTGTTACCCGAGCTTGCAACCAAGCTGATTAACGTCCCATTGGCGGCCATAAGATTCATCGCTACGATGCCTTTTGTTACCGTCATGAAAACATTTTTTGAGGTGAGAAGCAAATGGCCGCTACTGTCGGCAGGTATTAAAGGCCGTTGTTCGCTGCGGCTGGTGACGGTGACGGCATCTAAAGGAATACCGTCTTGCTCTATTACATCAATACGGAAATCTAAGCTGGATATACCTGCTTTTTTTGTTTCTGAAATAAAGCGACTTAAATCTAATGGGTAAACGCTGCTGTTAGCGACATTGATAAGTCCTGAAAGCAATATTAAAGAAAATATAAATGTTTTTAGGATTCGCATAATAAAATTTTATCCCCCCTGCGGTTTGATCCAATTAATGGAAGCTGTCTCAAGTCTTACCCTAATATTTCAGATCATTGATCCTGCGCTTAGAAAGCTAATTCATCGACACTCCCCACCAGAGCACAATGCCCGGCTATCTAACCGATATCCTATATGCAAAAAATAGGAAAGTAGGGCTCTGGGGGCAATGCCCGGAAATAAAAGCAAGACATGTGCCAATATAGCAAGAAGAAAAAATATTATATAAATACAATAAGATAAGTAAAATTCTGCCAAATCTTTTGATCTAAAATTTGTGAAAAGAAGTCGTTAATTTTGTGGTAACTGCGTCATAATGCTTAAGTGCTAGACAACTAATACTTAAGTGCTATATACACTTGGCTTTGATTAAAGAAAACAAAGGATAGTGACGGTCAACGGCGTACAAAAGATTTTAATAATTCAGAGGAAGGGGAAAGCGAAATGGCTACCTCTGTGTTAGCGCTTTTTCAAAAATTAATTTCTTGACATGAATATTATTTGCCCATACTCAGCACAAGAGCAGTGGAAATTTATTAACATCAAATCGGGAGGAGTCTGAAAATGGAGCTCAAGGAAATAAAACTTGAGGATTTGGAGGCGCAATCCTTTATCGAGGAACAGTGCCAGGCGATTTCATCGGAAGTTGGCGATTCAATCGCGATCAATGCGCTTTCAGGAGGCGTGGATTCATCCGTCGTGAGTATGTTGGGGCATCGCGCATTGGGGGACAAGTTGAAGACCTACTTTATTGATAACGGAATCATGCGTGAAGGGGAGCCTGAATATGTGGTATCTATCATTGAAAAATGTGGCGTTCCGGTGGAACTTGTTGATGCGCAGGATGAATTTTTTGACGCCTTAAAAGGCAAAACCGATCCGGAAGAGAAACGACAAGCCATCACTGAAACCTTTTATAAATCGGTGTTCAGTCGTCTGGTCAAGGAAAGCGGGACACGATTCCTTCTCCAGGGCACTAATTTTACGGATGTCGAAGAAACAGTGGCAGGGATCAAGCGCCAGCATAACATTCTGGCGCAGCTTGGCATCGACACCGAAGCCGCTTATGGATACAAGGTTATTGAACCGATTATTCAGCTCAGAAAACCTGCCGTGCGGGCCGTGGGAAAGGCCCTGGGGTTGCTGGAGGAGATAGTTAATCGCCCACCATTTCCAGGTCCGGCCCTTGCGGCCAGAGTAATTGGTGAAACGACGCGTGAACGAATCGAGCTGGTAAGGAAGGCAACCGCTGTTGTCGAGCAGGAGTTAGCCGAGACCGACGCTTTCCAATACCTGGCCATATTGCATGAGGACCGGGTTACCGGTATAAGAGACGGAGAGCGAGATTACGGTTCTCAGATAGAGGTTCGATGCTGGGATAGCGAAGATGCAGTTACCGGCTCCCCAACCAGATTACCATATGAAATTCTTGAAAAGCTGGCCTCGCGAATCACTTCAGAGGTTCCCGGCGTGGTCAGTGTAACTTACAACATCAGTTCAAAGCCGCCCTCAACAATAGAGGCTGTATAGATCAGGGATTAAGGAGAAATGCCTGCAGATCTGAAATAACAGAAAAAGGGGTCGCAGTCTATTTTCCGTAGGCCGTCCCCTCATCGCACCGTTTGAACTTTTAAATGAATGCCTTCACGTTTCTGAAGATGGGCAATGATTTCAAAAAGATTGCGGGCCTGCGGATTTCCCTTCGGGCCAAACATACGCATCAGGCTTTTAGGTGATCTATCGGTGGCCGTGCCAAGTGCGCCAAACCCAATTGTGGCGTTTATATAATCACGTAGAACAGCTTTGCCGGTATCCACATCCCCGGTCAAAAGACATCCAATGCCTTCCTTAAGTAATTCTTCACGAAAAGACGGGTCGCGTGCAACCCGGTCTTTGATAGTATCTTTAAAATCTCTTGTAAGTGCCATTTTTAGCGCTCCTTCGGTTAAACCATTTGGCGTAGGAGCTGCGGCCTTCGGGGTCGATATATTCCCTGATTGTGATCATACATTAAATAAGTAACGCATATGTTACCATTGGTCAAGAATATAATTGTTTCTGCTTATCTGGAAAGTCCAAGTTTCATTAGATAAACCCTCTGTGGGAGCGGCTTCCAGCCGCGAAATCAACTGTCGCGGCTGGAAGCCGCTCGCACATTCAATACCACTTGTTCTTTCTGGATAACCAGATAATTATTTTTAGT
>PVMK01120364.1_pt1 | contig 98125 bp, 114 predicted proteins | sample 1853481 | NCBI WGS metagenome assembly PVMK01 (sample SAMN08533507, study PRJNA380276) | Marine sediment metagenome, whole genome shotgun sequencing project.
ATGCTGCTGCGGCCATTGCAGCGTCGGGAGTACCGGTATATGCGTGGAAAGGAATGAACGAAGAAGAGTTCGACTGGTGTATTGAACAAACCTTGTTTTTTGGAGACGATCGCAAACCGCTGAATATGATACTCGATGATGGTGGGGATTTAACCAACATGGTACTTGATCGGTTTCCGGAAATGATATCAGGAATAAAAGGTATTTCAGAAGAAACCACCACCGGTGTTTTGCGATTGAAAGAAAGGGAAAAGAATGGAACCCTTGCTTTGCCAGCAATAAACATCAATGACTCCGTTACAAAGTCAAAATTTGACAATAAATACGGCTGTAAAGAGTCGCTTGTGGATGCCATTAGGAGGGCTACCGATGTAATGTTGGCCGGGAAAGTAGCCGTAGTAGCAGGCTATGGAGACGTTGGGAAGGGATCTGCTGCGTCCTTGCGAGGGGCCGGCGCCCGGGTAATGGTTACCGAGATCGATCCGATCTGTGCGCTTCAGGCTTCAATGGACGGATATCAGGTGAAACGGATGGATGATGCAGTCAAAGAGGCAGATCTGATTGTAACCGCAACTGGTAACAAGGACATTATCACAGACCGACACTTCAGAAATATGAAGGATAAAGCAATTGTCTGCAACATTGGACACTTCGACAACGAAATAGACGTGGCATGGTTAAATGAAAATGCTCAAAAAGAAACCATCAAACCACAGGTAGATCTTTACAATCTGGAGGGCAAAGACATTATTTTATTGGCAGAGGGACGATTGGTTAATTTGGGTTGTGGTACCGGGCATCCATCTTTTGTAATGTCCAATTCATTTACTAATCAGGTGTTGGCACAAATTGAACTTTGGCATAATACCGACAATTATCAAAACAAAGTATATACTCTGCCCAAGCATCTGGATGAGAAGGTTGCTCACTTACATTTGGCCAAAGTTGGTGTTGAATTGGAAACGTTGACACAAGAACAAGCGGACTACATTGGAGTATCACCTCAGGGCCCTTTTAAATCAGATTCCTATCGCTACTAGTTGTACTTCGTCTATAATTAGGAGGATATGGGATTTTAAGCATCGCCAACCAGCCAGTTAATGAACAGGGAGTATAGGCAATTGTGAGAGTTTTAAACTTTATTTCGGGCCGTCAGTTAGGCGGCTCGAAACAGGCATATCTGGATTACTCGTTGATGTGTTGGCAACTTGGTTATACGGTTCATTCCATGATTCGTTCGAACTCTCCATTAAAAGGAATGCTCCAAAAAATGCCTGCTGAGATAGCCAATAATATCATAGAACTCAATTATTTCCGTTTGCATTGGCCGTTTTTCAAGCAGTGGGCTTTAAGGCAATTCAAAAATGCAACAAGGGATGTTTTTCCTGAGGTAGTATTGGTTCACAAACCTATTGATTTGTTTTTTATCAAGCAGACCTTCCCCCAAGTAAAGGTTGTTGGAGTGGTGCACAGCTTTACCGCTAAACATTTGGATCAGGCCGACTACATCTTTGCAGTGTCGCGGGCCTTAAAGAAATTTATTATTGATGGAGGTTGTAAAGTACCCGTTTCAGTAATAAACAATGCAATAGCCCTTCCTTCCTTACCACAAACTGCAACGCCCCGAGAGGTACTGGTTATTGGTACTATGGCTGTATTTCGGCGCACCAAGAAACTCGATTTACTTTTAAAATCTTTTCATCAACTAAAACAACAAAAGATTCCCTTTAAAGGGATCATTGCAGGTGCCGGGGTACAAAAAATCTATCTGCAGTTTTTGATCAAACGGTGGGGACTCTCTGATTGTGTTGAACTACGTCCGTGGGTCACAGATAAAGAATTATTCTATCAAGATATTGATGTCTTCTGTATTACTTCGAGCAAAGAGACTTTTAGCATCAGTTTAATTGAAGCCATGGCACGTAAAAAATGTGTGTTGGCTACTGCTTGTGGTGGACCCAATGAAATCATTGAAGACAAGGTTGATGGAGTGCTCATACCGGTAGGCTGCGTTACCTCTCTAACTAAAAACCTAAACATGTTGATTGAGTCGAAGCAACAACGGGAACAATTGGCCCAACAAGGATTTCACAAAGTTTGGCGATGCTATTCCACGGAAGTCATACAAAAAAAGATTGCAGACCGGCTTAATTTTATTGTGAATTGAATTCATCAGAGTTACTTGATTATTTTCAAATAATAAGGCCAATGTGATCCAAAGCGAAACTATGGATAGTCTTGAGAAAACACTATTAAGTTTGCTGGCGATAGCAACCCTCTTAGGGGTTTATTGGGGGTTTACCGACCCGGCGTTTTTTACTAACAGATACATGATGGAAGACGGGGAAATCGAATACCTTACGGTGATCCTCCTGTTAGCTTCATGTGTGGTTGTCTTGTACCGATGGGTGAGATTAAGGAAGAGCCGCAGTGTGTACTTTAGTCTGGTCTCATGGTTCATTTTCATAGTGTTCTTCTTTGTAGCTGGTGAGGAGCTTTCATGGGGGCAGAGGATCATTGGGATAGAAACCACAGAATACTTTAGGCAAAATAATGCCCAGGAAGAACTGAATCTTCATAATCTGGTGGTAAGTGGGGTTAAGATAAATAAGTTGATCTTTGGCTTGATTTTGACAACTGCCATATTAATATACATGGTGCTTGTACCAATATTATTTCACAGAGTGAAGTCTGTGAACAGCTTACTTGATCATTGGTATGTCCCGATTCCAAGATTAAGGCACACAGTGAGTTATTTAACCCTAACTCTGGTAATTTTGATAATTCCGGCCAGTAAAAACTGGGAATTGTTGGAATTTGGATCTGTATTAATATTTTTTCTTATAATTTGGAAGCCATTTAACCAACATCTGTTTAATACACAGGGGAAATAAATGGTCAAATGTTATAAAAATGGGACAACATTTTTATAATTAGCATAGTTTAAGTAGGTAAGGAACAATTTTTGCTAGGAATGGAATAAGCCATTGTCCAACCCAAGTTATGTCTGTAGAAAATGTAAAACAAAACTATTCCAATGTGGAAAAGGAAGAAATTTTTGAAAGAGAATTTTTGCCTCATATTAACTCCATGTATAATTTTGCCTATCGCCTGACATTTGATGAAGATGATGCCAAGGATCTGGTTCAGGAAACTTACCTTAAGGCGTTTAGGTTTTTAAATTCCTTCCAACAAGGAACTAATGCCAAGGCCTGGTTGTTTCGAATATTGAAAAATAGCTTCATCAACGATTTTAGGAAAAAAAGTAAGCAACCACCTAAGATCGACTATCAGGAAGTTGAAACGTTTTACAATTCAGACAGTGTGGACGTATCAATGACTACAGATCTTCGGGTTGAGACTGTACAACACATGATTGGCGATGAGGTGTCCAATGCGCTTAACGCCTTGGCAGTGGATTTTCGTACAGTGATCATATTGTGTGATCTGGAAGGATTTACATATGAGGAAATGTCTAAAATACTGGATATCCCCATAGGAACAGTAAGATCCAGATTACACCGGTCCCGAAATCTATTAAAAGAAAAGTTGCAAGCATATGCAAAATCAATGGGTTACAATAAATAAAAAAGAATGGCTACCAAACTCTTCAACTGGCTGAAGCAAAGCTTCCGCAGCCGGACTTCTTGCAAGGGATGCATAGAACTACTTGAGTTAATAACGGATGATGAAGCATCCCCTAAAGAAATAAAGCATTTCGAAAAGCACATCAATGAGTGTTTGCCCTGCTATGAAGCCTACAACCTGGAGAAATCCATAAAGGAGATGCTTCAGACAAAATTGAAAAGAAAGCAGGTTCCAGATGACCTGATCCAGTCCATTAAACTTAAAATTAGAAACAACGCCTGATCCTATGCAAGGGGGTAAGGCAATTATTTTTTCGGCACCCTCTGGCTCTGGAAAAACAACCATAGTAAAGCGATTGGTACAACAGAATCCTGACTTGGATTTCTCAATTTCAGCCTGTACACGCGATCGCCGGGGTCGGCAGGAAGAGAATGGTAAGGATTATTACTTTCTATCTCCTGAAGATTTTAAAAATAAAATTGACCACCACGAGTTTGTGGAATGGCAAGAAGTATATGCAGGAAATTTTTACGGGACCCTGAAATCGGAGATAGAAAGGGTATGGGCTTCCGGAAAGAATGTAATATTTGATGTTGACGTAAAAGGAGGATTGAACTTAAAAAAATATTTTGAAGAAAGCGCACTTGCAGTATTTGTAAAAGTCCCATCGATCGATGTGCTGGGTGAGCGGCTTCGAAGCCGCAATACCGAGTCAGAAGATAGTATCTCCAGAAGACTTTTTAAGGCTAAATTTGAACTTACCTTTGAAGACCAATTTGATGTAACGCTACTTAATCAAGATCTTGAGCAAAGCGTGAAAATTGCTCAAAGACTTTATAGAAATTTCGCAGGACCGCTTGCAATGGATCCGATGATATGAATATTGGACTATATTTTGGTTCATTCAATCCAGTACACATTGGTCACCTGATTGTCGCCAACGTAATGGCCGAATATATGGATCGGGTTTGGTTTGTAGTCTCACCCCGGAACCCTTTCAAGCAAACCAAATCATTATTGCATGAATTTGATCGATATAAAATGGTTGAAAAGGCCATTCAGGATAATCATAAACTTCAAGCATGCGACGTGGAGTTTTCGATGCCAAAACCGAGCTATACAATAAATTCTCTCATTTATTTATCAGAAAAGCATCCACAACATCAATTTAAGTTAATTCTGGGTTCTGATAATCTTATTCAATTTCCCAAATGGAAGAATTATCAGCGTATTCTTGACAATTTCGGACTATTGGTTTATCCCCGGCCGGGCTCAGTAGAAACTGAACTTTCGAACCATCCCAAAGTGACCATAATCGATACTCCCATGCTGCATATTTCCGCTAGTTTTATTCGTAAGTCAATAAGAGAAAAGAGAAGTATTCGCTATTTGGTCCCGGAAGTAGTGGAGCAGTATATTTATAAGCAAGGATTTTATCTATGACCTAAACGGTCATAATATCCTTTTCTTTCAATTTCAGGAGCTCTTCAATCTTTGAAATAAACTGATCCGTCAATTTTTGGATCTCATGTTCAGCATCCTTTACATCATCTTCAGAAACATGTTCCTTTAACAGTTTCTTCAGGTGATCATTAGCTTCTTTCCGAATATTCCGGATACTCACCCTGCCGTGTTCGGCCTCGTTACGCGCGTGTTTTGCCAGATCCACTCTTCTTTCTTCAGTCAATGCCGGAATATTTATTCGTATTAACTCTCCATCGTTTTGCGGGTTCAATCCCAGATTGCTATTTATAATTGATCGTTCAATATCTCCCACAATGTTTTTTTCCCAAGGTTTGATTACCAGGGTACGTGCATCCTGGGAGTTGATAGTGGCTACCTGGTTAATAGGGGTAGGGTTACCGTAATACGCAACCATAATGCCGTCCAACATGTTAGGCATTGCCTTCCCCGCTCTTATTTTTGCCAAAGCCCCATTAGTATGCTGAAGGGACTTTTCCATCAATTCTTTGGCATGCTCTAAATAGAATTCAATATCTTCCATTGGATGTTTAAATTAATTGGCAATCAGGGTCCCCACTTCCATTGATCCGGTTATGATTTTTAGCAGGTTGCCCGGCTGGTTCATATCAAAAACAATAATAGGTAAATTGTTCTCCTGGCATAAAGTAAATGCAGTTAAATCCATTATGTTCAACCCTTTGCTATATGCTTCGGAAAAGGAAAGCTTATCATACCGCACTGCCGTGGGGTCTTTTTCAGGATCTGCACTATATACACCATTTACTCTGGTGCCTTTCATAACCACATCTGCCTCTATTTCAACAGCTCTAAGACTGGCAGTAGAATCGGTGGTAAAATACGGATTGCCAATCCCTGCTCCAAAAATTACTATCCTACCTTTCTCAAGGTGCCTAACTGCTCTCCTTCTGATAAACGGTTCACAGACTTGTTCCATGTTTATCCCAGACATCAGACGAGTATACAACCCCGCTTTTTCCAAAGCACTTTGTAAGGCCATGCCATTGATTACCGTGGCCAGCATCCCCATATAGTCCCCCTGAACCCGGTCGATGGTTAGGTTATCCGCCTGGACCCCTCGGAAAATATTGCCGCCTCCAATTACAATGGCAATTTCAATTCCAAGTTCTTTTACACTTTTGATCTCCCCGGTAAATTGTTCCAAGCGTAATGGGTCGATGCCATACGGTTTTTCACCCATTAGGGCTTCCCCGCTGAGCTTTAAGAGGATTCTTTTATACTTCATGTACGAGGGGTTGGACTATTCAAATATAAGAAGTGCTATTAGATTATTTTAGGGAATTATTTAAAATTGAATTAACACCTGATTTTTTTCAACATTCATTCCTTTTTGAATGGTAATCATTTCCACGGTTCCTTCACCTGATGATTTAATGACGTTTTCCATTTTCATGGCCTCCAAAATAACCAGCTTATCTCCTTTCGAAACTTGTTGGCCTTCTTTTACCAGGATATCCAGAATCATGCCAGGCATAGGAGCCCTGATTTCACGATGGTTGCTGTCACCAGATTGTTGCATACCCAGTTGTTCTAATAACATATCGTATTTGTCCCGGACATCAATATCAAATATTATACCATTAACTTTTAGCTGTAAATGCTTAGTTTGAGGGTCTTTTGCTACTATCTCCACTACATATGACTTAGACGCTGTTATCAGATGGAACATGTAATCACTTACCACTGCCATATCCCAGGATAATAGCTCATTGTCAACGTAAATGCCTTCACTTTTAAAGTCAATATTATATGAGGTTTCGTTGATACTTACTTTATACATTGGCTTTGTTTTGTGAATATCAGGTCAAATAAAATTCAGGTTATAAATAGTAACTTTGACGCTAAATACCAATTATTACTGAAATTCATGCTGAATAAACCTAACCTGCGCAGCTGTCATCTATTGTGGTTGACCATAATTTTTTTAAGTATAACTTCTTGTGTGACTACTCAACCAACACCCACGGAAAGATCCTCTACAGACACTACCTCGATTGATCAACAGCCAGAATCATTATCAACAGCTGTCGAAACCAAGACCATTAATCCCGGACCTTATAGAGCTGAAAACACCAAGCTGCACGATTTGATTCATACCCGTTTGGAGGTGCGATTCGATTGGGAAAAGCAACATCTTCTGGGAAAGGCTACCCTGGAATTGAGACCATACTTCTATTCCCAAAATATTTTGGTACTGGATGCGAAAGGGTTCGATATTCATTCTGTCAAACTGGTTGAAGGAGGTAGTAAAAAATTACTGACCTATAAATATAACTCACGGAAACTGGTAATTTCTTTAAATCGTGCCTACCAAAGAGATGAGCCTTACTTTGTTGAAATTGATTATACTGCCAAGCCTAATGAGCTAGAAGCCAGCGGTAGTGAGGCCATTACCTCAGACAAGGGTCTATATTTTATAAATCCTTTGGGTAAAGAAAAAAACAAACCACAACAAATCTGGACTCAGGGAGAAACAGAAGCCAGTTCATGTTGGTTTCCTACAATTGACAGCCCTAACCAAAGAACCACCCAGGAAATCTACATTACCGTGGAAGATCGTTTTACCACTCTTTCCAACGGGCGGTTGGTTTACTCACAAGGCAACAGTAACGGCACCCGTACAGATTACTGGAAAATGAGTCAACCACATGCTCCATATCTATTTATGATGGCAGTAGGCGAATTCGCAGTGGTCAAGGACCAGTGGCAAGGAAAGGAAGTGGCATATTATGTAGAACAGGAATACCAGCCTTATGCCAAATTGATCTTTGGCAGAACTCCGCAAATGATGACCTACTTTTCGGAGTTGCTAAAGTATCCTTATCCGTGGTCCAAATATTCACAAGTGGTGGTAAGGGATTACGTGTCAGGTGCTATGGAAAATACCACTGCTTCAATGTTCATGGAAGACCTTCAGGTGGACGCAAGATTTTTAATTGATGATGACTGGGACGGTATCATTGCACACGAGCTTTTCCATCATTGGTTTGGGGATTTGGTCACCAGTGAATCGTGGTCAAACCTGACACTCAACGAAGCCTTTGCTACCTACGCTGAGTATTTATGGGCTGAGCACTTATCAGGTAGAGATGAGGCGGATTATCTTGGATACGAAGAACAACTTAACTATCTGGAAGAGGCCAAAGAGAAAAAGGTAGATCTAATCCGGTTTTACTACCATGACCAAGAAGATATGTTCGATAGCCATTCCTATGCAAAAGGTAGCCGAATCCTACATATGCTTCGTCGTTACCTGGGAGATGATGCTTTTTTTAATACTTTGAATGAATACCTCATTACCTATGCCAATCAACCGGTCGAGGTACACCATTTTCGTCTGGTGGCAGAGAAAGTCAGTGGTGAAGATTTGAACTGGTTTTTCAATCAGTGGTTTTTGGACTCAGGACATCCAGAACTGCACTTTGAAAAAGTCTTTGAAAATGACACACTTGTGGTTGAGATAACCCAGGTTCAGGACCTTAATTCTGCCCCGGTTTATCGTCTTCCCATTGAAATTGAGTTTTGGCACCATCGGAAGAGTGAATCTCATTCAATAGTTTTGGAGCAACAACATCAGAGTTTCAAATTCCAAATGGCCAGTGAACCAGACCTAATAATACTCGATAAAGAAAATAGTCTATTGTTGGATTTAGATTATGACCAAAGTGTGCAAGAGTTGATGCACCAATATAGGGTTGGAAGTCATGCACTCACCCGATACAAGGCCCTGGAGAAATTGTTGGACGATTCGGTAGGTAACGACGTAGTTGGGTTATTCGTAGAGGCACTTAAAGATCCTTTCTGGGCGATTAGACAGCTTTCGGTGAACCTATTTGAAGACTATCCAGGGGATCAATCCGACGAACTGGTATCCGGCCTGTATATTACAGCAAAGAGTGACCCCAAATCATTGGTGCGGGCAGACGCGATTACCACCTTGTCTTCCTTCCCCAATGACGAGGTGTACCTGCCACTTTATCTGGAGGCTATAAAAGATTCATCTTATGCGGTTGCCGGTGCAGGCCTTACCGCATACTTGCAGATCGACCATCCTGAAAGAAATGAAATAGCACAACAATTCGAAAATGAAAACAACATCCAGCTGGTAATTCCATTGGCAGATTTTTATGCATTGAATTATGTTCCGGGCAAATATTCATGGTATCAGAGCAAGCTTGAAAGAGCCAACGGAGAACTGATGTATTATTTGGTCAATTATTTTGGACAATACCTGGTAGGTGCACCCCCGGAAGAGCAGGCAAAAGGCGCCAAATACCTGGTAGACCTGGGAATAAACCACTCTACCTATTACGTGCGATTCTCAGCATTTCAGGCACTAAGTCTGTTGGATGAAGTTGAGGGAGTGCCGGAAATGAAGCGCTTGATTAAGCAGTCAGAGAAGGACCCCAGATTGTTGGAAGTTTACGCCCAAATTCCTTAGAATCGAACGGAAAATTGGACGGGCTGTTTAATAGGTAAAAATGTACCTTTATCTTTTCTCAGAAAAGTTTGAATATAATTAAAAAGTGTATAATTTTGCATTCCTTTAAAATTGCCATGTGGCAATTGCTTAGGTACGTTCATAAATAAGCTGTGTTAAGGGGGAGATACTCAAGCGGTCAACGAGGACAGACTGTAAATCTGTTGGCACAGCCTTCGTAGGTTCGAATCCTGCTCTCCCCACATTGAGTTTGAGTTTGAGTTGGGGTTTGAGTGTGAGTACACTCACTCTAAAAACTCACACCCACACTCAATCTGCGGGAGTAGCTCAGTTGGTAGAGCGACAGCCTTCCAAGCTGTAGGTCGCGGGTTCGAACCTCGTCTCCCGCTCCAAATATCCGGCTTCAATGCTGGAAACTTGAGGCCGACGTAGCTCAGGGGTAGAGTGCTTCCTTGGTAAGGAAGAGGTCACGGGTTCAAATCCCGTCGTTGGCTCATCGAAGTACGATTTTTGAACAAGAATATATATAAAAATAAAATTAACATTAAACTAAATTTGAGGATTTTCAAACATGGCTAAAGAAACCTTTGACCGTTCCAAACCACACGTTAATATCGGCACAATAGGTCACGTAGACCACGGTAAAACAACATTAACCGCTGCCATTACCAAAGTACTTGCAGTAAAGGGTTTGGCAGAGGCAAGAGATTTTTCTTCTATTGACAATGCTCCTGAAGAAAAAGAAAGGGGTATTACCATCAATACTGCACACGTTGAATATCAAACTGAGAACAGGCACTATGCACACGTTGACTGTCCGGGTCACGCTGATTACGTTAAGAACATGGTAACTGGCGCAGCCCAAATGGATGGCGCTATTCTGGTGGTTGCAGCTACGGACGGCCCAATGCCACAGACACGCGAGCACATATTATTAGCACGCCAGGTAGGTGTACCTGAATTGGTGGTGTTCATGAACAAGGTAGACTTGGTAGACGATCCTGAGTTGCTGGAACTTGTAGAGATGGAAATACGGGAACTGCTTAGCTTTTATGAATTTGATGGTGATAACATTCCTGTGATCCAGGGATCTGCTTTGGGTGGATTGAATGGTGAAGCCGAGTGGGTCGAAAAAATTAACGAATTGATGGAGGCGGTTGATACCTTTATTCCCATTCCTGAGCGATTGATCGAGAAAGATTTTCTGATGCCTGTTGAAGATGTATTCTCAATTACCGGCCGAGGCACTGTGGCAACCGGTCGTATCGAAAGAGGGATAATCAACTCTGGTGAACCGGTAGACATTTTGGGCATGGGTGCAGAAAACCTGAAGTCAGTTGTTACAGGCGTGGAAATGTTCCGCAAAATACTTAATCGTGGAGAAGCGGGTGATAACGTAGGTCTGTTGCTTCGGGGTATTGAAAAAACTGATATTCGCCGGGGAATGGTTATCTGTAAGCCTGGTTCTGTAACTCCTCACACTCATTTCAAAGCTGAAGTTTATGTACTTAGCAAGGAGGAGGGTGGTAGGCATACCCCATTCTTTAAGAAATATCGACCACAGTTCTATTTGAGAACTACTGATGTGACTGGTGAGATTACCTTGCCAGAGGGTGTAGAAATGGTAATGCCTGGAGACAACGTTACTATCGATGTGCAGTTAATCAATAAAGTAGCCATGGAAAAAGGACTACGTTTCGCCATCCGTGAAGGTGGTCGAACCGTAGGTGCCGGTCAGGTAACTGAAATCTTAGACTAGACTCTGAAAATAACAAGTGAAGGTGTTCCTGTTTTTAATAGAAACGCGTTTGTATACTTATATTTAATTCGTAACTTTGCACACCCATTTTTAATGGTTGGTTAAAGTTACGGGTGTAGCTCAATTGGTAGAGTAGTGGTCTCCAAAACCATTGGCTGGGAGTTCGAGTCTCTCCACCCGTGCAATAAAAAGCCGTTCAGACCTATGTATAAGCTTAGAACCTATATTTTAGAATCCACTGAGGAAATGAAGAACAAGGTGACTTGGCCTTCGTACAAATCACTACAGAACAGTTCTATTCTGGTATTAGTGGCCTCGTTGATCTTTGCAATAATTATTGGGGTAATTGATACGGTGTTTAAGAACAGCCTGGAGTGGTTCTACCAAGCCTTATAAATGGGGTCAATGTCAGATGAAGCAAAAATGAGCGAGTTGAAGTGGTATGTGGTCCGGGTGGTCAGCGGTAAGGAAAACAAGGTAAAAATCTACCTGGAAAATGAGATCGCAAGGCAAAAGCTTGAAGATTTCATTCCACAAGTGCTTATCCCTTCTGAAAAGGTTTATGAAATGAGGAATGGGAAAAAGAGGATGAGAGAGCGAAACTTCTTCCCGGGATACGTGCTGGTATCAGCAGATCTTACCCATGGCGAAGCTCACCATTTAGTAAAAAGTATTCCCGGAGTAATTGGTTTTCTGGGTTCTAGTGAAGGCGGTGCATCAAAGACCCCGGTACCCTTAAGACAAACTGAGATCAACAGGATACTTGGCAAGGTTGATGAGCTTGATGAGTTCGAAGAAGCATTGGTTACTCCTTTTATTGTTGGAGAGTCTGTGAAGGTGATGGATGGACCGTTTAGTGGATTTACCGGGAATGTGGAAGAAGTGTTCGAGGAGCGCAAGAAATTGAATGTGATGGTGAAGATTTTTGGACGAAACACTCCTGTAGAATTGAATTACATGCAAGTTGAAAAATTAGATTAGTAATGGCCAAACAAATAAGCGGATTTCTTAAACTTCAGATCAGAGGAGGAGCGGCTAACCCTTCACCTCCTGTGGGCCCGGCATTAGGAAGTAAGGGATTGAACATTATGGAGTTCTGTAAGCAGTTCAATGCCCGTACAAAGGATAAAGCAGGAACATTGGTGCCAGTTTTGATTACCATATATGCCGATAAGTCTTTTGACTTTGTGGTAAAGACACCGCCAGCTCCAGTATTATTAATGAACGCTGCTAAATTAAAGAAAGCCTCCCCGGAACCTAACCGTGAAAAAGTGGGTTCGGTCACCTGGAACCAAGTGAAGGAAATTGCGGAAATAAAAATGCCGGATCTAAATGCATTCACTGTGGAGTCGGCGATGAAAATGGTGGCAGGAACTGCTCGAAGTATGGGGATCCGGGTAAGGGGTAAAGCTCCCTGGAATAATTAAATAAAATCAACATGGCGAAGTTGACCAAGAATCAAAAAGCAATACAGGATAAAATTGAGTCTGACAAGGAGTACACTATTGAAGATGCAAGCTCCTTGGTAAAAGATATAACCTTTACCAAATTTGATGCTTCAATCGATCTAAGCGTTCGTTTGGGAGTCGATCCCCGAAAAGCCGACCAAATGGTACGAGGCGTAGTAACTCTACCTCATGGAAGCGGTAAACAGGTGAAGGTCTTGGTGCTGTGTACTCCTGATAAGGAAGAAGAGGCCAAGACAGCTGGTGCTGACTATGTAGGCCTTGATGAATATATTTCTAAAATTGAGAAAGGCTGGACTGACATTGATGTGATTATTACCATGCCTACTGTAATGGCTAAAGTCGGGAAGCTTGGGCGGATTTTAGGCCCTCGTGGTTTGATGCCGAATCCGAAATCTGGAACGGTAACCGCCGATGTGGCAAAAGCAGTTACTGAGGTAAAGGCTGGTAAAATTGATTTTAAAGTGGATAAGGCAGGTATAATAAATACCAGTATTGGAAAAGCGTCTTTTGAAGCGAATATGATTACGGAGAACGCCCTGGAAGTGGTGCAAACAATTTCACGTTTAAAGCCGGCATCGGCTAAGGGTACTTACTTCATGAGCATAAGCTTATCCAGTACCATGAGCCCTGGCATAGCTATTGATAAAAACTCTATCGAAGGTATTTAATTATGACTAGAGCAGAAAAAGAATTTATTGTTGAAGAACTTTATCAAAAGCTTTCGGCAACAAACAATTTTTATATCACAGATCCCCAGGGCCTGAACGTTGGGCGCGTAAATAATTTTCGACGGCTTTGCTTTAAGAAGGGGGTTGAGTATAAGGTATACAAAAATACTTTGATCAAAAAAGCGCTGGAAAAACTTGACACGGATTATTCTTCATTTGATGAAAGTGTGTTAAAGGGTTTTTCAGGTATCCTGTTTTCAAAGGAGAGCAGTAATGCTCCAGCCAGGATCATCAAGGAATTTAGAAAATCAGCAAAGTCTGAGAATTTATTACCGTTATTAAAGGGTGCTTCCATCAATTCTGATCTCTTTATTGGCGAAGAAAACCTCGCCGCGTTAAGCAAACTTAGGTCTAAGGTTGAACTTATTGGTGAGGTGATCAGTATTCTTCAGTCACCTGCTAAGAATGTTATATCTGCCCTTCAAGGCAGCCAACATACTTTAGCTGGTCTGATAAAAACCCTCTCCCAGCGTGAGGGTTAATAAAGTAGTTTATTGTTAAGTAATAGAATTTTAAAAGTTATATAGAAATGGCAGATATTAAAGCGTTAGGAGACCAACTTGTTGAGTTGAGTGTAAAAGAAGTTCAAGAGTTGGCGGACTACTTAAAGGAAACCCACGGCATTGAGCCCGCTGCTGCTGCCCCTGTAATGGTAGCAGGTGGTGGAGATGGCGAAGGTGCAGAAGGTGCAGAAGAAAAATCTTCATTCGATGTGGTACTCAAAGCACCCGGTGGATCTAAACTGGCAGTAGTAAAATTAGTAAAAGAGCTGACCGGATTAGGTCTTAAAGAAGCAAAGGAATTGGTAGATAGCGCACCTAAAGAAGTGAAAGAAGGCGTTGCCAAAGATGAAGCCGAGGCGCTTAAAAAGCAGCTTGAAGAAGCTGGTGCAGAAGTAGAATTGAAATAAGGAATTGTTTTTACACTGCCCCTCGCAGAACGAACTACTGTTAGGCCTGACAATAACCGTCAGGTCTTTTCCTGTTTCTGCCTGCATATTAGGTGGTTGATAGGCATCATTGATGCCGTTTTTAAAAATAGACACTAGTAATCTAAACTATACAAGCCTTGGCTAAAACAAATCAAGATGATAGAATTAACTTTTCTTCTATCAAATCCGTTATTGATTACCCCGATTTTCTCGACGTTCAATTAAGATCTTTTAAAGACTTTTTTCAGCTAGAAACTCCCGCTGAGAAACGAATGCAAGAGGGGCTTTTTAAAGTATTTGCCGAAAATTTCCCTATTTCCGATAGCCGGGAAAACTTTGTTCTGGAATTCATCGATTATATGATCGATCCGCCAAAGTATTCGGTTGACGAATGTATTGATCGGGGACTTACCAACTCGGTTCCTTTAAAGGCCAAATTGAGACTGTCGTGCAACGATGAGGACAATGAGGATTTTGAGACTATGGAGCAAGAAGTGTTCCTGGGTAATATTCCATATATGACAGAGAAGGGATCCTTTGTCATCAACGGCGCAGAAAGAGTGATCGTTTCTCAACTACACAGGTCGCCGGGAGTGTTTTTTGCGCAAAGCAAACATACCAACGGAACTAAGTTGTATTCAGCCAGGATCATACCGTTTAAAGGATCCTGGATTGAATTTGCAACTGACGTTAACAACGTTATGTATGCCTATATCGACCGTAAAAAGAAATTCCCTGTCACAACCCTGCTTAGGGCCATTGGCTATGGGACTGACAAGAATATTCTGGATCTGTTTGGACTGTCAGAGGAAGTTGAGGCTAATAAAAAGGCCCTGAAAAAGATCATAGGAAGAAAACTAGCGGCCAGGGTGCTTAGGACCTGGACAGAAGATTTCGTGGATGAAGATACTGGAGAGGTTGTTTCTATAGATAGAAATGAAGTAGTTCTTGAAAGGGATTGTGTAATACAAGAGGAAGACCTGGAGACCATTTTGGAGTCAGGCAGTAAATCTGTAATTCTACACCGAGAGGATGTAAATGTTGCTGATTACACGATTATTTATAATACACTTCAAAAGGACAATTCCAACTCTGAGAAGGAAGCGGTAGAGCAAATTTATCGCCAGCTTAGAAATACCGAGGCCCCCGATGAGCAAACTGCCCGGGATATTATTCAAAGTTTATTTTTTAGCGATAAGCGTTATGACCTGGGTGAAGTGGGCCGGTACCGCATCAATAAAAAACTGGGACTGGATATAGATGCTGATATCAGGGTTTTAACTACCGAGGATATCATCAACATTGTAAAATACCTGATCGGGTTGATCAATGCTAAGGCACTGGTTGATGACATAGATCATTTGAGTAATCGCAGGGTTCGTACCGTTGGAGAACAACTTTACACCCAATTTGGGGTAGGACTTGCCCGTATGGCACGTACTATCAAAGAACGAATGAATGTTCGGGATAACGAAGACTTCAAACCTGTTGATTTGATCAATGCAAGGACACTTTCTTCAGTTATCAACTCATTCTTCGGGACCAATCAGTTGTCTCAGTTTATGGATCAGACTAATCCATTGGCCGAGATTACCCACAAACGACGGATGTCAGCCTTAGGTCCTGGAGGACTATCCAGGGAAAGAGCCGGATTCGAAGTAAGGGATGTACACTATACCCACTACGGTAGACTATGTACTATTGAAACTCCTGAAGGACCAAATATTGGATTGATATCTTCTTTGTGTGTGCATGCCAAAGTCAACAATATGGGCTTCATTGAAACCCCATATCGTAAGGTTGTAAAAGGTAAAGTTGCTATGAAAGGCGATGTGATATATCTGACGGCGGAAGAAGAGGATTCACACAATATCGCCCAGGCAAATGCCCCGATAACAGATGCCGGGAAATACTTAAATGATCGGGTGAAAGCGAGGTTTGAAGGGGACTTTCCAGTGGTAGAACCGGCCCAGATAAGTTATATGGATGTAGCTCCCAATCAAATTGTATCGGTTGCTGCTTCATTAATTCCATTCCTGGAACACGATGATGCCAACAGAGCCTTGATGGGTTCTAATATGCAACGGCAGGCTGTACCGTTGATAAAGCCGGAATCACCGGTAGTAGGGACCGGCCTGGAAGGGCGCGTTGCACTTGATTCAAGATCTTTGATTCAGTCAGAAGGTGCTGGAGTAGTAGATTTCGTTGATGCCACCCGGATTAGCGTCAAATATAATTTGAGTAAAGATGAACAACTGGTGAATTTTAATGAGGAATTAGTGACCTACAAACTGATTAAGTTCCGTAGAACTAATCAAGACACCTGTATCAACTTGCGACCTATTGTAATTAAGGGTGACAAAGTGGTGAAAGGACAACCATTATGTGAAGGTTACGCTACTCAAAAAGGGGAATTAGCCTTGGGAAGGAATCTAAAAGTGGCGTTTATGCCATGGCAGGGTTATAACTTCGAAGATGCTATTGTTATTTCTGAGAAAGTGGTCCGTGAGGATATTTTCACATCCATACATATTGAAGAGTTTGATCTTGAGGTAAGGGACACCAAAAGAGGTGAAGAGGAATTGACTTCTGAAATTCCAAATGTGAGCGAAGAAGCGGTTAAAAACCTTGATGAAGAAGGTATTATCCGGGTAGGTGCTGATGTGAAAGAAGGAGATATTCTTATTGGTAAGATCACCCCTAAAGGAGAGACAGATCCTACACCTGAAGAAAAGCTTCTACGGGCAATTTTTGGTGATAAGGCAGGAGATGTGAAAGACGCCAGCTTAAAGGCCAGTCCGTCTCTTAGGGGGGTAGTAATCGATACAAAATTATTCTCCAGACCGAAGAAAGATAAAGACCTGAGGGCAAAATCCAAGAAAGAGGTTGTAGTCCTAAAAATTAAGTATGGCAAGGAATTATTGGAGTTGCGAGGTCGAATGATCGAAAAAATGGTCAAACTTCTCGAAGGCATACCCTCTCAAAGTGTTAAACATAAATTCGGTGATGTAATTATTGAGAAAGGAATAAAGTTCAGCCACAAAAATATCGAGGCCAACATTTTTCCAGATAAGAATATTTACAAGGACGAAAGCACATATAATGTTCCGGAAGAGGTGAATTTGATTTCTGACCTGATTTTGGACAACTGGGTGGCCGACAAGAAAACCTGTGATCTGATGCTGGATTTGGTAAGGAACTATCACAAAAAACGCAACGATATCTCTGGAATCTTTAAGAGAGAGCGTTTTACATTGGAAGTTGGGGACGAATTGCCTGCAGGAATAGTTAAGCTTGCCAAGGTTTATGTGGCCAAGAAACGGAAATTGAAGGTAGGAGATAAAATGGCCGGCAGACACGGGAACAAAGGTGTGGTGGCAAGAATTGTAAGGGGAGAGGACATGCCCTTTCTTGATGACGGTACTCCGGTAGATATTGTACTGAACCCACTGGGGGTACCTTCCAGGATGAATCTTGGTCAAATCTACGAAACTGTACTGGGCTGGGCAGGCGTAAAACTGAATAAAAAATATGCTACACCGATCTTTGATGGAGCTACCATGGAACAGGTGTCAGATGAATTGAAAGAGGCAGGTTTGCCTTCATTTGGTCGTACCTATCTTTATGATGGATTAACTGGTGATAGATTTGATCAACCGGTAACGGTTGGGGTGATCTATATGTTGAAGCTAGGCCACCTGGTAGATGATAAGATGCATGCGAGATCTATCGGTCCTTACTCACTTATAACCCAGCAGCCACTTGGTGGAAAGGCTCAATTCGGTGGACAACGATTCGGAGAAATGGAAGTTTGGGCATTAGAAGCTTTCGGTGCTTCCCATATCTTACAGGAAATCCTAACAATAAAATCCGATGATGTGATCGGCCGCGCTAAAGCATATGAGTGCATCGTTAAAGGCGACAACATGGGCAAACCCAATATACCAGAGTCCTTTAATGTATTGATACATGAATTGCGAGGACTTGCTCTTGAAATTACTTTGGACTAATAATATAACCTCCTGATCTTATAAATTATTGATCATTTAATTATGGCATTTAGAAAAAGCAAAAAGTTCAACAATGACTTCACCAAGGTTACTATTAGCCTTGCATCTCCAGAATCTATACTGGAAGGTTCACATGGCGAGGTGACTCAGCCTGAAACCATCAACTATCGCACATATAAGCCAGAAATGGGAGGTTTGTTTTGCGAGCGGATTTTTGGGCCCGTTAAGGACTGGGAATGTCATTGCGGTAAATATAAACGCATACGATATAAGGGCATTATTTGTGACCGGTGTGGCGTAGAAGTAACTGAGAAAAAGGTCCGTCGGGAAAGAATGGGCCACATTGAATTGGTAGTTCCCGTAGCACACATATGGTACTTCAGATCATTACCTAATAAAATTGGTTATCTCCTGGGTCTTCCAACTAAGAAGTTGGATCAAATCATATATTACGAAAGATATTTGGTAATACAGCCTGGCATAAAAGCAGAAGACGATATCAACTACCTGGATTTCCTTACCGAAGATGAATATCTGGATATAATTGACAAGATGCCCCGGGAGAATCAAATGCTGGATGATGATGACCCGAATAAATTCATAGCCAAAATGGGAGCAGAGTCACTGGAGATGGTTCTGGCTCGCATTGATCTTGACGCACTATCCTATGAACTGCGACATCAGGCAGCCACGGATACCTCTCAGCAACGTAAAGCTGAAGCATTGAAGAGACTGAAAGTAGTAGAGGCTTTCCGTGATGCTCGCAGCCGCATTGAAAATCGGCCAGAGTGGATGATTATAAAGATGGTACCAGTAATCCCACCGGAACTTCGACCATTAGTACCTTTGGATGGTGGAAGATTTGCTACCTCAGATCTGAACGACCTTTATCGACGGGTGATTATAAGAAATAATCGACTGAAACGTCTGATAGATATCAAGGCTCCGGAAGTCATTTTGCGAAATGAGAAGAGGATGTTACAGGAAGCTGTAGATTCTCTTTTTGACAACTCACGTAAAGTAAATGCAGTTAGATCCGACGGGAATAGAGCGCTGAAATCGTTAAGTGACATGCTGAAGGGGAAGCAAGGTAGGTTCCGTCAAAACCTGCTGGGAAAAAGGGTAGACTACTCCGGTAGATCGGTAATTGTGGTAGGCCCGGAACTAAAATTGCACGAATGCGGGCTCCCTAAGGATATGGCGGCTGAACTATTTAAGCCATTTATTATCCGCAAACTTATTGAGCGCGGTATTGTAAAGACTGTAAAATCTGCTAAGAAAATTGTGGATAGAAAGGATCCGGTTGTCTGGGACATTCTGGAAAATGTACTTAAAGGGCACCCTGTGTTACTTAACCGGGCTCCTACATTGCATCGTCTGGGTATTCAGGCCTTCCAACCCAAATTGATTGAGGGTAAAGCTATTCAGCTTCATCCCTTGGTTTGTACTGCCTTCAATGCCGATTTTGACGGTGACCAAATGGCTGTGCACGTTCCTTTGGGACACGAAGCAATATTGGAAGCTTCCCTGTTGATGCTGTCATCACATAATATTTTGAATCCGGCCAACGGGGCACCAATCACTGTTCCTTCTCAGGACATGGTTCTTGGATTATACTACGTGACTAAGGGACGAAAGAGCATAGATGGTCATAAAATCAAAGGCGAGGGAATGACATTCTATGATTCCAGGGAGGTTATTATCGCCATTAATGAAGGCAGATTATCAAATCATGCGCATATTAAGGTAAGGAGTAAGGTAAGGACCGCAGACGGCACTTTAGAGACTCAGATAATAGAAACGGTAGCAGGAAGAGTTATATTTAATCAGTTTGTTCCGGAAGAAGTGGGATTTGTGAATGAACTTCTTACCAAGAAAAAATTACAACAGATTATTTCCCAGGTGTACAAGGTATCCGGTGTGTCAAGGACGGCACAGTTCCTTGATGATATTAAAGATCTTGGATTCCAGTCTGCTTACAAGGGCGGACTTTCAATGGGTCTGGACGACGTAAAAGTACCAGACGAAAAAGACAAATTAGTACAACAGGCGAAGGACGAAGTAGATGTAGTTTGGAATAACTACCTCATGGGCTTGATTACAGATAACGAACGGTATAATCAAGTAATTGATATCTGGACCAGGATCAATTCACAGCTGACTCATACGCTGATGAATCAGCTTGAGGAGGACCAACAGGGATTTAATTCAATCTATATGATGATGCACTCTGGTGCACGTGGTTCTCGTGAGCAGATCAGGCAGTTGGGAGGGATGCGAGGCCTGATGGCTAAGCCTCAAAAGAGTTTGCTGGGCTCTGTTGGTGAAATCATCGAAAACCCCATTCTTTCTAACTTCAAGGAAGGTCTGGATGTAATAGAATATTTTATTTCAACTCACGGCGCAAGGAAAGGGTTGGCGGATACCGCCTTGAAGACTGCAGACGCAGGCTACCTGACTCGTAGGTTGGTGGATGTGGCCCAGGATGTGGTAGTAAATGAAAAAGACTGTGGTACCCTGAGAGGATTGGTTGTTTCTGCACTGAAGGACAACGAGGATATAGTGGAGCCGCTAGGTGAACGTATTTTGGGAAGAGTTTCAGTACATGATGTATATGATCCAATTTCCGAAGAGTTGATCGTCAATGCAGGAGATGAAATTACAGAAGAGTTAGCGGTACACATTGAGGAAACCAGTATTGAAGAGGTTGAAATCAGATCGGTATTGACCTGTGAAACCAAGCGAGGAGTCTGTGCCAAATGTTATGGCAGGAACCTGGCTTCGGGAGCCATGGTACAAATCGGCGAGGCGGTGGGAGTTATTGCCGCTCAGTCAATTGGTGAACCAGGTACTCAGTTGACCCTAAGAACCTTCCATGTTGGTGGAACAGCTTCTAACATTGCAATTGATGCCAAAATAATTGCAAAGTTCGGTGGTAAGATCGAATTTGAAGAACTTCGTTCCATTAAAACCACCACCAACGATAATGAGAAATTAGTTGTGGTAATGGGTCGGTCAGGTGAAATAAAGATCATTGACGAAAAGACCAACAAGGTGCTGGTAAGTAATCACGTCCCTTACGGAGCTTTCCTTAGTATTAAGGATGGAGTCAAGGTAGAGAAAGGAGACCAGCTGTGTTACTGGGATCCGTATAATGCTGTTATACTGTCTGAGATGAATGGAGCGATTGGCTTCGAAGCTATAGAAGAGGGTATCACTTTCCGTGAAATATCTGATGAACAAACCGGCCACCGCGAAAAAGTGATAGTGGATACTAGGGACAAATCAAAAAATCCGGCTATTCTGGTTCAACCTGCAAAAGGTGAGGCCAAAAGCTATAATATTCCTGTGGGAGCACACCTTGCAGTTGATGACGGTTCAACTATCAAGTCAGGGCAGATTCTTGCTAAGATCCCACGAATTATGGGTAAATCACGAGATATCACTGGAGGTCTGCCAAGAGTAACCGAACTATTTGAAGCCCGGAATCCTTCCAACCCGGCGGTTGTTAGTGAAATAGATGGGGTAGTTACCTATGGCGGTATCAAAAGAGGAAATCGAGAGATTTTTATTGAGTCAAAGGATGGTATTAAGAAGCGATATTTGGTGCCATTGAGTAAGCACATTCTGGTTCAGGATAATGACTTTGTCAAAGCTGGATATGCGCTGTCAGACGGGGCAATAACTCCTTCAGATATACTGTCAATTAAAGGACCTACTGCTGTTCAGGAGTACCTTGTTAATGAGATTCAGGAAGTATATCGTTTACAGGGTGTAAAAATCAACGATAAGCATATAGAGACAATCGTTAAGCAGATGATGCAAAAAGTGGAAATTCTGGACGCAGGCGATACTGGGTTTTTGCCAAAGCAAATCGTAGATAAATTTTATTTCCGAGAAGAGAATGATGTGATACTCGATAAAAAAGTAATATTGGATGCTGGAGATTCTGAGAACCTGAAATCTGGACAGATTATTTCCTCTCGAACACTACGCGATGAAAATAGTAGCTTGAAACGCAGGGATATGAAAACAGTTGATGTACGTGATGCACAGGCTGCGGTTTCTAAACCAACCTTGCAGGGTATTACTCAAGCATCATTGGGAACTGAAAGTTTTATTTCTGCCGCCTCGTTCCAGGAAACTACCAAGGTACTTAGCGAAGCAAGCATAAGGGGTAAAACTGATTTGCTGCGAGGTTTGAAAGAAAATGTTATTGTTGGTCACCTGATACCAGCAGGTACCGGTAGACGAGAATACCATAACCTTATAGTGGGCTCTCAGGAAGAATACGATGCCTTAATATCTTCTCAAAGAGAGTTCGAGGAGAAAACAGAGATTGAAACCAATCAACTATAAAATCATGGCTGAGGAGCAAGAGCACAATAAAAATCAAATCAATATTGAATTATCGGAAGATGTAGCTGAGGGTATATATGCTAACCTGGCCATGATCGCCCATTCAAATAGTGAATTTGTAATTGATTTTATTCGCCTAATGCCGGGCGTGCCCAAGGCAAAGGTGAAATCACGGGTGGTAATAACACCAGAACATGCCAAGCGTTTGTTGAAGGCATTGGCCGATAATATCAAAAAATATGAAGAAACATTTGGGGCCATAAAACAGTCAGAAGAGGCTCCAAAGTTTCCTATTAATTTCGGCGGCACCATGGGTGAAGCCTAACTGTCGCCAGGGCTTCCCATTACTCGATTCCAGGTTACAATTATTAATTAAGATTATAGTTTGCATAGTTTATCTAATTGACTAATTTTGCATTCCGAAATTTTAAGGAAAAGCAAGAAAGTTAGATGCCTACAATACAACAATTAGTCAGAAAGGGAAGAAAGAAACTAACCTCCAAATCAAAATCACCGGCTTTGGACTCCTGTCCACAGCGACGTGGAGTTTGTACCAGGGTGTATACAACCACACCTAAAAAACCCAATTCTGCCATGCGCAAAGTGGCAAGGGTACGGTTGACCAATGGTAAAGAGGTGAATGCCTATATTCCAGGAGAAGGTCACAATTTGCAGGAACACTCTATTGTGTTAATTAGAGGAGGAAAAGTAAAGGACCTTCCCGGTGTACGCTATCACATCATCAGGGGAGCATTAGACACGGCAGGTGTAAGTGGAAGGTTGCAGCGTAGGTCAAAATATGGAGCTAAGAAGCCCAAAAAATAAGTTGAAATGAGAAAAGCTAAACCTAAGAAAAGATACGTTTTGCCCGATCCTAAATTCAAGGACGAGTTGGTAACTAAGTTCGTAAACTATCTCATGGTGGACGGTAAGAAATCTATAGCCTATAATATTTTTTATAATGCCATTGATTTGGTTGAGAACAGGACCAAAGAAGATGGGCTGGAAACTTGGAAGAAAGCGCTAAATAATGTAATGCCATCTGTAGAAGTAAAAAGTCGTCGGGTAGGTGGAGCTACTTTTCAGGTGCCTTTGGAAGTACGTCCAGGGAGAAAAACATCTTTGGGAATTAAGTGGTTGATTCGTTACTCCCGGGCTCGGGGTGAAAAAACCATGAAAGAAAGACTGGCAGCTGAAATAATAGCGGCCAGCAAGGGAGAAGGCTCTGCTATTAAAAAGAAAGACGATATCCATCGCATGGCAGAGGCTAATAAGGCATTTTCTCATTTTAGATTTTAGTATTACCTGTAATAATGGCAAGGGATTTAAAATATTTGAGGAATATTGGGATCATGGCTCATATTGATGCCGGTAAGACCACTACCACTGAACGAATTCTATATTATACAGGGATCAGTCATAAGATAGGAGAGGTTCATGATGGAGCGGCCACCATGGACTGGATGGAGCAGGAGCAGGAAAGGGGTATTACTATTACCAGTGCTGCTACTACAACTTTTTGGAACTATCCAACTAGTCAGGGACAGGGAACAGATGACACCCGGGAATATCTGATAAATATTATAGACACTCCCGGTCACGTTGATTTCACGGTGGAGGTGGAGCGCTCATTAAGGGTCCTTGATGGAGCAGTTGCGTTGTTTTGTGCCGTATCTGGAGTGGAGCCCCAATCAGAAACGGTTTGGCGTCAAGCTGACAAGTACCAGGTACCACGAATCTGTTTTGTTAACAAAATGGACCGCTCAGGGGCGGACTTTTTTAATGTGGTTACTGAAATTAAAGAAAAACTAGGCGCTAACCCTGTGCCTCTTCAGGTGCCCATTGGAGCAGAAGAAGGTTTTATCGGAGTAGTTGACCTGATCACCAATCAGGCTATAGTTTGGAATGAAGAAGACCGGGGTATGACCTATGAGGTGGTGGACATCCCTGAGGACTTGAAAGAAGTTGTTAACGAGTGGAGGCAGAAATTGGTGGAGAGTGTTGCAGAGTACGACGATGTCCTGCTTGAGAAATTTTTCGAAGACCCCGACTCCATTACTAAAGAGGAGATGATAGAAGCTATTCGAAAGGCAGTAATCGATATGTCTTTTTCTCCGGTACTTTGTGGGTCAGCCTTTAAGAATAAAGGTGTACAGGCGGTATTGGATGCTGTCTGCGCATATTTGCCATCACCCGTGGATCTCCCGCCGGTAGAAGGTATCAATCCTGAAACTGATGAAATTGTTATCAGGGAAGCAGACGTAAATCAACCTTTCTCTGCCTTGGCCTTTAAAATTGCCACAGATCCTTTTGTAGGCAGACTATGCTTTTTCAGAGTGTACTCAGGAAAGCTAAAGGCAGGAAGCTACGTGTTAAATATGAGGACCAATAAAAAAGAAAGGATCTCTCGTTTGATGCAGATGCACTCCAATAAACAAAACCCCATCAATTTTGTAGAGGCAGGAGGTATTTGCGCAGGGGTTGGCTTCAAAGACATTAAAACAGGTGATACTTTGGTTGAAGAGAAATCACCGGTAGTATTGGAGTCAATGTCGTTTCCAGATCCAGTTATTGGTTATGCCATTGAGCCCAAGGCCCAGGCTGATGTAGACAAATTAGGAGTTGCCATTTCAAAGCTGGTGGAGGAAGATCCTACCTTGATAATACAAACTGATCAGGAAACTGGCCAAACAATACTTCGGGGAATGGGTGAGTTGCACCTGGAGATCATTATTGACCGTTTGAAGCGCGAATTTAAGGTTGAAATCAATCAGGGAGCTCCTCAGGTAGCCTATAAAGAAAACCTTACTAAGTTGATAGAACATCGGGAAGTATATAAGAAGCAAACCGGTGGTCGAGGTAAATTTGCCGATATCGTGTTTGAATTTGGTCCCAGGGAAGATGGCAAGGAGGGCCTTGAATTTGAGAATAAGATTGTGGGCGGTGTGATACCAAGGGAGTTCATACCCAGCGTCCAAAAGGGCTTTGAACAAGCTATGAAAAATGGTCCCTTGGCTGGATATCCAGTGGAGTCAATGTATGTGAAATTGTTTCACGGATCCTTCCATGACGTGGATTCTGATAGCTTGTCATTCGAGTTGGCAGCCCGTATTGGATTTAGGGAGGCGGCTAAGAAAGCGGCACCTCAATTACTGGAGCCTATTATGTCCGTAGAGGTGGTAACACCAGATGAGTACACCGGACCAGTCACAGGAGACTTAAACAAACGTCGTGGAATTATGAGGGGTATGGATACTAAGGGAGGCGCTCAAATTATAAAAGCAAATGTGCCATTGTCAGAATTGTTTGGCTATGTTACAGATTTAAGAACCATATCGTCAGGCCGGGCTTCTGCAACCTTGACTTTTTCGCACTATGATCCGGTGCCTACACATTTGGCAGAAGGAATTATTGAAAAAGTAAAAGGAGCAGCTGTTAAATAACGCAACTATGAATCAGAAAATAAGAATAAAACTTAAATCCTACGACCATAATTTGGTAGACAAATCATCGGAAAAGATCGTACGGGCAGTGAAATCTACCGGAGCTGTGGTAAGCGGGCCAATTCCATTACCTACTGTAAAAGAAAAGTTTACTGTACTTAGATCTCCTCACGTGAATAAGAAATCCCGTGAACAGTTTCAACTGTGCACCTATAAGAGATTGGTTGATATCTATTCAAATAGCACCAAGACAGTTGACGCACTGATGAAACTGGAGCTGCCTAGTGGAGTAGACGTAGAGATAAAGGTTTAGTAATAAATGCTAAGCCAGGTAAAAAAAACCAATACCAAAATCCTATTGGTTCTTTTTTTAGGTTTTGAAAAGTTGACCTTTGGTTAGATTTAATTATTTCCTATCTTTGCAGTCCTTTGCCCGAATGGGAGGTTGAAAGATAGTCGTAAAGAGAAAAAAATGTCTGGGATAATTGGTAAAAAAATCGGAATGACCAGCGTCTTTGATGAGCAGGGACGCAACATTCCTTGTACATTGATTGAAGCCGGACCCTGTGTAGTTACACAGATCAAAACGGAAGACACAGATGGGTACAATTCTGTACAACTCGGTTGGGGTGAAATGAAAGATAAACACACCACCAAGGCATTGAGGGGCCATTTTAGTAAGTCAAATACTACCCCCAAACAGAAGCTGGTAGAGTTTCGCAATTTTAAGGAGCTGTTTGAAGGTGATTTATCATTGGGTCAGACCATTAAAGTAGAAAATATTTTTGAGGAAGGCGATTTTATAGATGCAGTTGGAACTTCCAAGGGTAAAGGATTTCAAGGTGTAGTGCGACGGCATAATTTTGCCGGTGTAGGAGATGCTACTCACGGGCAACACAACCGGGATAGAGCTCCAGGTTCAATTGGTGCGGCTTCTTATCCAGCAAGGGTATTTAAGGGAATGAAAATGGCCGGACGGATGGGTGGAGAACGGGTGAAGGTACTCAATCTCAAGGTGGTGAAAATCCTGGAAGATCAAAATTTGATCCTGGTCAGTGGGGCGGTTCCCGGAGCCAAGAACTCATTAGTTATATTGGAGAAGTAAGCATGAAAGTTACTGTATATCAAAGTAGTGGAAAAAAGACCAAAAAGAAGGTCGAGCTGATTGATGAGATATTTGCTATTGAACCAAATGACCATGCCATATACCTGGATGTGAAACAATATTTGGCAAATCAAAGACAGGGAACTCATAAGTCAAAAGAACGTGCAGATATTTCAGGTTCGACCCGGAAGATTAAACGACAAAAAGGTACTGGTACCGCCAGAGCTGGCAGTATTAAATCGCCATTGTTTAGAGGTGGAGGACGTGCTTTTGGACCGCGCCCCAGAGATTACAGCTTCAAACTAAACAAGAAGCTTAAAATGCTGGCAAGAAAATCTGCATTGAGCTATAAGTCCAAGGAAGAGGGGATTATGGTTTTAGAGGATTTCAATTTTGAAGCCCCCAAGACCAAGGAGTATCTGAAAATGTTAACATCGCTGGAGCTTGAGAACAAGAAAACACTTTTGGTTTTACCTGAGACTAACAGGAATGTTTTGCTGTCCAGCAGAAATTTGCCAAAGGCAAAAGTCACTACTGTAGACTCTTTGAACACTTATGATCTATTGCATGCTGACAGTTTGCTCATCAGCGAGAGTTCGGTCGAAAAAATTGAGAATTTACTAAAGTAAGCCATGAGTGTATTAGTTAAGCCATTGGTAACGGAGAAAATTTCAGCCCTTAATGAAGAGGGACGTTATGGATTTATTGTAGCTATTAAAGCTAACAAAATCCAGATTAAGCAGGCTGTAGAAGCCATGTATGGAGTGACAGTCGAGGATGTCAACACCATGAGGTATCAGGGAAAGGTAAAGTCCCGTAATACCAAATCAGGAACAATATCAGGACGGACGGCCTCCTATAAAAAGGCCATAGTCAAGGTGGCCGAAGGCGAAGTAATCGATTTTTATAGTGGCATTTAATTCTTTAGGGTAAACGAGATGGCAGTTAAGAAATTAAGACCCGTAACACCAGGGCAGCGACACAGAATGGCCCCCAGTTTTGCTGAGTTAACCACCGGCAAGCCTGAGAAGTCATTGCTCAAAGGTGTAAAAAAATCAGGCGGCAGAAATAATGACGGCCGAATGACCATGCGCTACCTTGGTGGAGGTCATAAGAAAAGGATGAGGGATGTTGATTTTAAGAGAAGGAAATTCGGCATACCGGCTACTGTGAAATCTATAGAATACGACCCCATGCGATCTGCCAGGATCGCATTGTTATATTATGCAGATGGTGCCAAGTCTTACATTATCGCAGCGGAGGGACTAAAAGTAGGACAAACCGTAATCTCCGGCGATAAAGTTGCACCTGAGGTAGGAAATGCTTTGCCATTGACCAATATTCCATTGGGCACCATTGTCCATAATATCGAGTTAAAGCCAGGTAAGGGAGGAGCTATGGCACGTGGTGCCGGGACTTATGCCCAACTTCTGGCCAGAGAAGGAAAATATGCTACTGTCAAGCTTCCTTCCGGGGAAATGAGAATGGTACTAACTACTTGTATGGCTACAGTAGGAAGTGTTTCCAATGCTGAGCATATGAACGTTAGCTTGGGTAAAGCCGGGCGAAACAGGTGGCTGGGTCGCAGGCCTCGGGTTAGGGGCGTGGCGATGAACCCGGTAGATCATCCAATGGGTGGAGGTGAAGGGAAAGCTTCAGGAGGTCATCCAAGGTCTCGTAACGGCATATACGCTAAAGGATTTAAGACCAGGTCCAAGAAGAAGTACAGTAATAAATTCATAATAAGTAGATAAGTCACAGGTAGTAATGGGAAGATCATTAAAAAAAGGGCCATATATCGACTTCCGATTGGAGAAGAAAGTGGATGTCTTGAATGAGTCTGGAAAGAAATCTGTTATTAAGACCTGGTCAAGAAGGTCTATGATTTCTCCAGATTTTGTCGGGCACACATTTGCTGTCCACAATGGTAATAAGTTCATACCGGTATATGTGACTGAAAATATGGTAGGACACAAACTTGGAGAATTTGCACCTACCAGGAACTTCAGGGGTCACGTTGCTAAAAAGGACAGAGGTAAAAGATAGAAGAGATTATGGAAGCAGTTGCTCGTTTAAACAATGTGCCTACCTCGCCTCGTAAAATGCGGTTGGTAGCAGATATGATCAGGGGTGAATCCGTGAACAGGGCCTTGAATATTTTAAAATTCGAACCAAAAGTAGGAGCCGCCAGAATAGAAAAGTTACTGCTTTCTGCAGTAGCCAATTGGCAGTCTAAAAATGAGGACGTTAAGTTGGAAGAAGCGGATCTTTATGTTAAGGAAATATTGGTGGATAGTGCCCGTATGTTAAAAAGACTACGTCCGGCACCACAGGGACGGGCGCATCGCATACGCAAGCGTTCAAACCACGTCACGTTGGTGGTAGATAATCTGCGTGAAGCAACAATCCAGGAAGCAGTGGAGGATGAGAAAAAAGATTCTAAATAATTAATAGATGGGACAAAAAGTAAACCCTATAGGTTTAAGATTGGGCATCGTAAAAGGTTGGGATTCCAACTGGTACGGTGGGAAGGATTTTTCTGAAAAGATCGTTGAAGATCATAAAATCCGTAAATACATACGTGCCAGGATTCCAAAAGGGGGAATTTCGAAAATTATCATCGAAAGAACCATAAAACGGATTACCCTGACGGTACATACGGCCCGTCCGGGGGTGGTGATTGGCAAAGGAGGGACCGAGGTAGATAAGATTAAGGAGGAGTTGAAAAAGATCACCGGCAAGGATGTCCAGATAAACATATTCGAAATAAAGAGGCCCGAATTGGACGCAAGATTGGTAGGCGAGTCCATTGCTCAGCAATTGCAAGCTCGAATTTCTTACAGAAGAGCCATGAAGCAGGCAATTGCCAGCGCTATGAGAGTGGGGGCTCAAGGAATTAAAATAAAGGTAGCTGGAAGATTGGGAGGAGCAGAGATGGCCCGGTCTGAACAGTATAAGGATGGTCGAATTCCTTTACATACACTACGGGCTGATATCGACTATGCGGTTTCTGAAGCCAAAACTGTATACGGAAAGATTGGTATCAAGGTGTGGATATTTAAGGGAGAGATATTCGGTAAAAGAGACTTGTCACCTAACATTGGAAACACCGGAGGAAGCGATATGGCCAACAGGCGTAAGCGTGACGGAGCAAAAAGAAAAAGAAGATAGAATATAGTCCCGCCGCAAGCGGGAATAAGAAAAATAACATGTTACAACCGAAAAGAACCAAATACCGCAAGAAGCAAAAAGGGAGAGTTAAGGGAATTGCACAGAGGGGTCACACCATGGCTTTCGGAAACTTTGGGTTGAAGGCGCTGGAGCCAGGATGGATCACCAGCAGACAATTGGAAGCTGCTCGTATTGCAGTGACCAGGGCCATGAAGAGGGAAGGTCAGGTTTGGATTCGAATATTTCCCGATAAACCAATTACTAAAAAACCGGCAGAAGTGCGTATGGGTAAGGGTAAAGGAGCCCCGGAATACTGGGTGGCAGTGGTGAAACCCGGAACAATAATGTTTGAATCGAGCGGAGTACACAAAGAGTTGGCTGAAGAATCAATGAGATTAGCTGCTCAAAAACTCCCGATACTAACAAGATTTGTGGTAAGAAGGGATTACCTAGCACGATAAAATCATGAATAATTCAGAGATAAAATCACTTTCAATCAACGAACTACAGGAACGCGTCATTTCTGAAAAGGAAAACTTGCAAAAATTGAAGTTTGCCCATGCCATTTCACCAATTGAGAATCCAATGAAGATCAGCCAGGCAAAACGTTTAATTGCCAGGATGAATACGGAGTTAACCATCAAACAAAACAGTAACGCATAACGCCATGGAAAGAAATTTAAGAAAAGAGCGAACCGGTACCGTGGTCAGTAATAAGATGGACAAATCCATCACTGTACGTGTGGACCGTAAAGTGAAACACCCGGTTTATGGGAAATTCCAACGGAAATCAACAAAATTCATGGCACACGACGAAAAAAACCAGTGTGGTATTGGAGATACGGTTACCATAATGGAAACAAGACCGCTCAGTAAGCTCAAAAGGTGGCGTTTATTAGAAATAGTAGAAAAGGCGAAATAAGATGATTCAACAGGAGAGTAGACTAAATGTAGCAGACAATAGCGGTGCCAAGGAAGTTTTGGTTATCAGGGTATTGGGTGGTACAGGCAGACGTTATGCTAGTATCGGAGATAAAGTAGTTGTGACAGTTAAGGATGCGCTATCATCAAGTAGCTTGAAAAAGGGTACGGTATCAAGAGCCGTTGTGGTAAGAACAAAAAAAGAAGTTCGTCGCAAAGATGGATCTTATATCCGGTTCGAAGACAATGCGGCAGTGTTGCTAAGTGACACCGATGAACCAAGAGGCACCAGGATTTTCGGCCCGGTTGGTCGTGAGTTACGTGAGAAACGATTTATGAAAATTGTATCCTTGGCTCCTGAAGTAGTTTAGATTAAATGAAAAAGATAAAAAAATTACACATAATAAACGGAGACACTGTAAAAGTGATTTCCGGGAACTCCCGGGGAAAACCGGAAAAGTACTGGTGGTAGAACGGGTCAAATACAGAGCAATTGTAGAAGGTTTGAATATGGTAACCAAACATGTGAAACCCTCTGCTTCAAATCCGAAGGGAGGTATTGAAAAAACCGAAGCTTCTATACACCTAAGTAATTTAATGCTGGTGGACCCTGCTACCGGAGATGCTACCCGAATTGGCAGAAAAAAGGACGAGAAGGGTAAGTTGCAAAGATATTCTAAGAAAACCGGAGAAATTATTACAAATGGCTAGCCCTAGACTAAAGGAAAAATATATCAGTGAGATTGTGCCGGCACTTAAGGAAAAGTTCCAGTACAAATCTGTGATGCAAGTCCCCAAGTTGACTAAGATATGTGTTAACAAAGGTGTTGGGGATGCGGTAAATGATAAGAAATTGGTTGACCTGGGTGTTGAGGAATTATCAACAATAACCGGTCAACTGGCGGTACCTACCAAGGCAAAGAAGTCTATTTCAAATTTTCATCTTCGGGATGGCATGCCTATCGGAGCGCGGGTTACCTTAAGAGGCGACCGCATGTATGAGTTTTTAGACAGGCTTATGACCGTAGCGTTACCCCGGGTAAGGGATTTTAGGGGAATCAACGAGAAAAGTTTTGACGGTCGTGGAAACTATACTTTGGGTGTTCAAGAACAAATAATATTTCCCGAAATCAGTATGGACAAGATAAACCGAATATCTGGTATGGATATTACATTTGTTACCACTGCAAACTCTGACGAAGAAAGCTACGCTTTGTTGAAGGCATTTGGAATGCCTTTCAGGAATAAAAATAATAATTAAAATGGCGAAAGAATCAATAAAGGCAAGGGAAAGAAAAAGAGAGCGTATGGTTGCTAAATACGCTGCTAAAAGAAAGAAACTAAAGGAGGCTGGCGACTTCGTTGGACTGGACAAATTACCTAGAAATGCTTCACCGGTAAGATTGCACAACCGTTGCAAACTAACGGGAAGACCAAAAGGTTATATGAGGAAGTTCGGCATCAGCAGGGTAACCTTTCGGGAGATGGCCTCAAAGGGTATGATCCCTGGAGTTACTAAAGCAAGCTGGTAAATATTCGGGTACTTATACTTTATAAAATTAAAAGTTAACTAACTTTGCAGGCCGGTTTGGCAAACCGATTTTAGAAAATTGAAAATAACATGACAGATCCAATTGCTGACTATTTAACCAGGTTACGAAACGCCATTAAAGCGAATCATAGGATTGTGGAAGTTCCTTCCTCCAATATTAAGAAGGAGATCACCAAGGTGTTGCATGACAAAGGGTATATTAGGAACTACAAGTTTGAAGATGAGTCGGGCCCTCAGGGTACTATAAAGGTGGCATTAAAGTACAATCCCGAGACTAAAACTCCTTCTATCCGGCAATTGGAAAGAATAAGCAAACCGGGTTTAAGGAAATATGCCAATGCAGATACATTGCCCAGGGTACTTAATGGTCTGGGTATAGCCATTTTATCCACTTCGAAGGGAATCATGTCGGATAAGGAAGCCCGAAATCTGCATATTGGAGGTGAAGTATTGTGTTACGTGTATTAAGATTGATTAACAGATGTCAAGGATAGGTAATAAACCCATAGTTGTTCCAGAGAATGTAACAGTAGATATATCGGATGACAACATGGTAACTGTGAAAGGCCCTAAGGGTGAACTACAACAACAAGTTGATCCGGATATTGAAGTCAATTTGGAAGATGGTGCGCTCAATTTTAAGAGACCCACAGAACAAAAGCGACACAAAGCAATTCATGGCTTATTTCGGTCTTTGGTGAACAATATGGTGGTGGGAGTTCAGGAGGGATATAAAAAGGAATTGGAACTGGTTGGAGTTGGTTATAAGGCATCGGTTCAAGGAAATTTGTTGGAATTGAGTCTTGGGTACTCACATAGCATCTTTTTTGCAGTTCCTGAAGAGATTTCTATAAATGCCGCGACCCAGAAGGGTAAGAACCCAATTATAACTTTGGAAGGAATTGACAAACAACTGGTTGGACAAGTGGCTGCCAAGATAAAATCTCAAAGAAAAGTTGAACCTTACAAAGGAAAAGGAATACGTTTCGTAGGGGAACAGGTTAGGCGTAAAGCTGGTAAAACTGCTGCAAAATAAAGGGTATGGCAACTAAAAAAGTAAATAGAAGACTGCGCATCAGGCAGGGAATTAGAAGAAGGCTTTCCGGGACTTCTGAGAAGCCTCGTTTGTCAGTGTTTAAGAGCAACAAGGCTATATACGCACAGATCATTAATGATGAAAATGGTCATACAATTGTTGCCGCTTCATCTAAGGAACTTGGAAATTCCGGGGTCAATGTTGAAACTGCCAAGGAGGTGGGTAAGAAATTAGCGGAAAAGGCTGGCGCCAATGGCGTAAAAACAGTGGTATTTGATAGAGGGGGTTATGTATATCATGGCAGGGTAAAGGCTCTGGCAGAAGGAGCCAGGGAAGGCGGATTAAATTTTTAAAGCAAAATATGTCTCAAAGTAACATTAAGTCAGTAAAGGCCAGTGAAATCGATCTGAAGGAAAAGGTAGTGGCTATCAAAAGAGTGGCCAAGGTTGTTAAAGGAGGTCGAAGGTTTAGTTTTTCCGCGATTGTAGTAGTAGGCGACAGTAAAGGTGTGGTAGGTTATGGATTAGGAAAAGCGAATGAGGTAACAGACGCTATCACCAAGGGCATTGACGACGCCAAGAAAAACCTGGTAAAGGTTCCTGTATATAAAAACACTGTCCCCCATCAAGCCATTGGCAAATATGGAGGAGGACTGGTGCTATTGAAACCTGCCGCGCCTGGTACTGGTGTAATAGCTGGGGGAGCGATGAGAGCGGTATTGGAAAGTGCGGGTATTAAAGATGTATTGGCTAAATCCAAGGGTTCGTCTAATCCTCACAATGTAGTTAAAGCTACTTTCAACGCATTGGGACAAATGCGTGATGCATATGCGATCGCTCAACAACGAGGAGTTTCATTGTCTAAGGTGTTTAATGGTTAATTGAGATGGGAAAAGTAGCAGTCACACAAGTTCGCAGCACCATAAAAAGACCAAAGCGACAAAAACTAACCATCAAAGCGTTGGGTCTTGGGAAACTACATAGAACGGTAGAGCATGAAGCTACCCCCCAGATAATGGGAATGATTAATAAGGTTAGTCATTTAGTCACCGTAACGGAACTTTGATATGAAATTGCATACTTTAAAGCCCAATGAGGGGTCAACAAAGAATAGGAAACGACTAGGACGTGGACAAGGAACTGGCAGAGGTGGAACCGCTACACGGGGACATAAAGGGGCTAAATCCAGATCAGGATATTCTCGAAAATTTGGCTTTGAAGGAGGCCAGATGCCCTTGCAAAGACGTGTCCCGAAATTTGGATTTAAAAATCCCAATCGAATAGAATATAAAGCAATCAACCTGGATACTATTCAGGGGTTAGTTGATTCCTCAAAGGAAAAGGCAATTACTATCGAGCTTTTGGTTGCCAATGGTTTAGTTGGGAAAAGAGATTTAGTAAAGGTATTGGGAAGAGGGGCCTTAACGGCGAAAGTTGAAGTATCCGCTCATGCATTTTCAGCTTCTGCTGCGGAATCTATAGAAAAGGCTGGAGGTAAAGTAGTGAAAGCAGGATAATGAAAAGATTTTTTCAAACCATAAAAAATATGTTCTCGATCGAAGATCTACGGGTCAGGATCCTTAATACTATAGGGTTCCTGATCATTTTTCGTTTGGGGTCATTTGTGGTTTTACCGGGGGTTGATCCTGATAAACTAACTACTCCTGGGGGGATGTTTGATTTTCTTGACATTTTTCTTGGAGGAGCTTTCAACCGGGCATCCATATTTGCTCTGGGGATCATGCCCTACATTTCCGCCTCGATTGTAATTCAATTGTTAACGGTTGCTGTACCTTATTTCCAAAAGATGCAAAAGGAGGGTGATTCTGGTCGCAAAAAGATGACCCAGATTACCCGGGTTCTGACCATTGCCATCACAGTTGCCCAATCACTAAGTTATATCGCGGTGACTATTCCTGCGGAAGCCATATTGGTAGAAAATCGATTTTTCTTTACCATTACTTCCGTTGTGCTTATCACTACCGGAACCATGTTTTGTATGTGGCTTGGCGAGAAAATAACCGATAAGGGAATAGGCAACGGTATTTCTATGTTGATCATGATAGGAATTATCGCAGGTTTCCCGCAAGCCTTAATACAAGAGGCTGCCGCCAAAGGAATGCAAGGCGCTTTACTTTTTATTCTGGAAATTCTGGCCTTGTTCTTCGTGGTGATGACAGTGGTAATGCTCACCCAGGCGGTACGACGCATCCCTGTCCAATATGCCAAACAAGTAGTGGGCAACAAAGTATATGGTGGGCAGCGTCAATATATTCCTTTAAAGGTTAACGCGAGCGGGGTAATGCCTATTATCTTTGCCCAGGCCCTGATGTTTATTCCGGGTATGGTGGCTGGATTCTGGAGGGACAGTAGCGATATTGCCAATACTATTGGAAATACATTCAACGATTTCACATCGTGGCAATATAATGTGGTATTTGGTTTACTGATAATAGTATTTACGTTCTTTTATACAGCTATTACTGTAAATCCCAATGACATTGCCGATAATTTAAAGAGAAATGGAGGTTTTATACCGGGCATTAAGCCTGGTAAACAAACCTCAGAGTTTATTGATAACATACTTACGAGGATAACCTTTCCAGGATCTTTTTTCCTGGCCATCGTGGCTATTTTACCTGCAATTGCCAGTATGGCGGGAGTCACCCGTGGATTTTCATACTTCTATGGGGGTACTTCACTGCTGATTATGGTTGGGGTGATTCTTGATACATTGCAACAAATAGAAAGTTATTTGTTGATGAGGCACTATGAAGGGCTAATGAAATCCGGAAGAATAAAAGGACGTTCTCAAAACATTGCGGTTGCACAAGGATAAAATGATCCATTATAAATCCAGCGATGAGATCGCACTAATCAAGCAAAGTGGAGAAATTCTCAGCCGGGCACACGCAGAAGTAGCGAAATTAATAGCCCCTGGAGTATTCACCGAAAAGCTTGATCAGGTGGCAGAAGAGTACATCCGGGACCATGATGGGGAACCTTCCTTTAAAGGGTATAATGGATTTCCAGGATCCTTATGTATATCGATCAATGATCAGGTGGTTCACGGGATACCAGGAAGCTACCAACTTAAGGAAGGAGATATTGTCTCGATTGATTGTGGGGTATTGTATAAAGGATTTCATAGTGATGCCGCCTATACTTATCCCGTGGGGGAGGTAACAGAGGAGGTACGGGATTTATTGAAAGTAACCAAGGAGTCACTTTATTTAGGAATTGAAAATGCCAAAGCGGGAAATAGGGTTGGTGACATTGGGTTTGCAATACAGAAGTATGTGGAGGGTTATGGTTTCAGTGTGGTTCGGGAATTAGTGGGCCATGGGATCGGAAAGACATTGCACGAAAACCCGGAAGTTCCCAATTATGGCAAGAGAGGCAGGGGTACAAAACTTAAATCAGGATTGATCCTGGCCATTGAGCCAATGGTTAACATGGGTACGCGAAATATAGTACAGGAGTCAGATGGGTGGACAATCCGCACTAGCGACCATCAACCTTCGGCGCATTTTGAGCACACGGTGGCGGTGATGAACGGGACTCCGGAGGTATTAACCACTCATAAGTATATAGAGGAAGTATTTAAGATATAATGGCTAAACAGGCATCCATAGAACAAGACGGTACCATAATCGAAGCGCTTTCAAATGCAATGTTCCGGGTTGAACTGGAAAATGGTCACCAGGTAATCGCTCATATTTCGGGAAAGATGAGAATGAACTACATCAAAATACTTCCTGGTGACAAAGTAAAATTGGAGATGTCTCCTTATGATCTAACTAAGGGAAGAATAGTATACAGATATAAATAATATTGTAATGAAAGTAAAAGCATCTGTAAAGAAACGTAGTGCTGACTGCAAAATAATTCGCAGAAAAGGTAAAGTATTTGTCATAAATAAAAAAAACCCTCGCTTCAAGCAGCGACAGGGGTAAGAAGATATTAAAATTGAAATAAATGGCTAGATTTTCAGGAGTCGATATTCCGGATCAGAAAAGGGGCGAAATAGGTCTGACCTATATATATGGTATAGGTCGCCGTTCAGCTCAGAACATTTTGACAAAGGCTGGTATTGAATGGGACAAGAAAGTTAGTGAATGGACTGACGAAGAGTCCAATCAGATTCGGGCAATCATTAGTGAAGAGTTTAAAGTTGAAGGTATACTCAAATCAGAGGTACAGTTAGGTATTAAGCGATTGCTGGATATCGGATGCTACCGAGGCCTTAGACATCGGAAAAGTATGCCGGTGAGGGGGCAAAGGACCAAAAACAATGCAAGAACCCGAAAGGGCAAAAGAAAAACAGTTGCTAATAGGAAAAAGACTCTTAAATAGCTTTTGATAATTAATAATTATGGCGCAGAAAAGAAAAGATAAAGCAAAGAAGCGGGTAGTGGTAGTTGAGCCAGTGGGACAGGCTCATATCCGGGCTTCTTTCAACAACATCATAATTTCATTAACAAATAACTCCGGGCAGGTAATTTCGTGGGCATCAGCCGGCAAAATGGGATTTAAAGGTTCTAAAAAGAACACCCCATATGCCGCGCAAATGGCAGCGGAAGATTGTGCCAAGAAAGCACATGATCTGGGGTTGAGAAAAGTTGAGGTTTTTGTCAAAGGACCTGGTTCAGGTAGGGAATCGGCTATCAGAACCATTCAAAATAGTGGTATTGAGGTAACGGCCATCAAGGATGTAACGCCGCTTCCTCACAACGGCTGCCGCCCAGCAAAAAGAAGAAGAGTTTAATAAATAAATTAAAAAGGTAGATGGCTAGATATACAGGACCTCGTGCCAAGGTTGCCCGAAGATTTTCAGATCCGATATTTGGATCTAGTAAATCAGTATCCAAAAAAGCATATCCTCCCGGACAACACGGCCGGGGAAGAAGGCGTAAACAATCTGAATACGCCATTCAGCTGCTTGAAAAACAAAAGGCCAAGTACACCTATGGTATTTTGGAAAAACAGTTCGCCAACCTTTTCCATAAGGCTTCCAGAAAGGAAGGAATAACCGGAACAGTTCTTTTACAACTTTTGGAGGCCAGACTGGATAACACGGTATTTCGATTGGGTATCGCTCCTACCAGAAGGGCAGCACGTCAGCTGGTATCACACAAGCACATCATTGTCAATGGTCAAATTGTAAATATTGCTTCATATACATTGAAACCTGGAGACAAAGTAGGTGTTAGAGAGAAATCCAAATCACTGGAAATTGTAGCAGATAGTCTGGCAGGCAGACCTGGCAAGAAATTCTCATGGATGGAGTGGAATGCAGATTCCATGGAAGGTACGTTTATTAATGTACCTCCGAGGGAGGAAATACCTGAAAATATTCAGGAACAATTAATCGTTGAGCTGTACTCCAAATAGTGCACTTGACAAATTTTAAAAAGATATTTATCGCTATTTAAATCACCACGTAATATGTCAATATTAACATTTCAAATGCCTGAAAAAGTGGCAATGGATAAAGCCGATGATTTCAAGGGTTTATTCATCTTTAAACCTCTGGAAAAAGGATATGGTGTAACAATTGGTAATGCTTTGCGTCGCATCCTGTTATCGTCCTTAGAGGGTTATGCCATCACCGGGGTCAAGATACCTGGTATATTACATGAATTCTCAACCTTAGAAGGAGTTTTAGAAGACGTATCAGAGATTATTTTAAACCTGAAGATGGTTCGTTTTAAAAAAATCGCCGATGTAATCGATAACAAGGTTAACCTCTCCATTAGTAACAAGAAAGAGTTTAAGGCCGGGGACATTGCGAATTTTACCAACTCGTTCGAAGTGCTTAATCCGGATCTTTTGATCTGCCAGTTGAATGAGTCGGTAAATCTTGAATTGGAGATTACTGTTGAGAAAGGTCGGGGCTATTTACCTGCGGAAGAGAACAAGCCCAGTGAGCAGGTATTTGGTTACATTCCTATCGACGCGGTATTTACCCCAATTGTAAACGTAAAATACACCGTTGAAAACACCAGGGTTGAACAGAAAACGGACTATGAAATGTTAATTCTTAACATTGAGACCGATGGCTCAATTCATCCGGAAAATGCCTTGAAAGGTGCTGCCAATATACTTATTCAACATTTTATGCTATTCTCGGATCAAACTATGTTCCTTGAAGCGGTAGATCAGGGAGAGCCTGAAACAGTTGATGAAGAAATGCTTCATATGAGGAAACTTCTTAAAACTCCTTTGAATGATCTTGATCTTTCAGTAAGGGCATACAACTGCCTTAAAGCAGCTGATGTTAGGACACTTGGAGACCTGGTAAGGTTGGAGATTTCCGACATGATGAAGTTCAGGAATTTTGGTAAAAAATCACTGGCTGAATTGGAGCAATTGGTTGTTGATAAAACCCTCACCTTTGGTATGGATTTGTCAAAATATAAACTAGAGGAGGACTAATTAGATGAGACACGGGAAAAAGATAAATCACTTGAGTAGGACGGCTTCGCATCGCAAAGCCATGCTATCAAATATGGCTACTTCCCTGATTCAGAATAAGAGAATTGTCACTACCGTCGCCAAGGCCAAAGCGCTTAGGAAGTACGTGGAGCCTATCATCACCAGGGCCAAGAGTGATACCACCCATGCCAGACGAATGGTATTCCGCTATTTACAGGATAAAGAATCTGTCAACATTTTGTTCGATGAGGTTTCGGAGAAAGTAGCAGACCGGGCCGGCGGTTATACAAGAATTTTAAAAACCGGAAATAGACTTGGTGACAATGCCAGCATGTGTGTGATCGAGTTGGTAGATTACAACGAGGCTTTACTAAAAGAATCCAAACCTAAGAGGGCCAAGACCCGTCGAAGTCGCCGGGGCAAAGGGGCTGCTGCAGCAGTAACAGCAACAACAGCGGCAACAGCGGCAACAGCAGTTGCAGCGGAGGTGGCGGAAACGAAGGAGCAAGTTCCGGAAGCTGAGGTTGTAGAGGGGCAGACTGTAGGGGATGAAGAGGCAAAGGTTGTTGAAGCATCTGTTGAAGAGGACCAAACAGAGGAGGTTGCGGCAGCATCTACTGAAAAGAAACAAGCTGAAGAACAGACCGTGGAAGATCAGCCACCAACCGAAGAGGCTGCAGAAGAAGAGCAACCTCAAGCCAAAGCACCAACCGATGAAGAGGAGTGATAGACATCGAACAAATTATTCAGGGGATTAAGCATATGTTTGATCCCTTTTTTTATTTTTGTGAGAATTCATTTTGATATGAAATCTATTAGATGAAAACAGCTTTAAATTCAGTAAAGGCTTACCTGGTGCTTCAGGATGGTCAGGTGTATAAAGGTGTAGCTATTGGTAAAATTGGCACCACCGGTGGTGAGATATGTTTTAACACCGGAATGACCGGATACCAGGAAATTTATACTGACCCGTCTTATTTTGGTCAAATACTTATAAATACTACTTCACACATCGGGAATTATGGCACCATCAGCTCCGAGCAAGAGTCGGATGATCCCAAAATAAGTGGTTTGGTAGTGAATAAATTTTCTTCAGGTTACAGTAGAAACCTAGCAAATGAATCCCTAAACGAATATTTGGTACGAAATAATGTGGTTGGGATCAGCGAAATAGACACCAGAAAACTGGTAAGACACATTCGCCATAAAGGGGCCATGAATGCCATAATCTCCTCAAATATTTCAGACCTGGACCAAATCAAGAAGAAACTTAAGGAGGTACCTGATATGGACGGGCTGGAGCTGGCATCAACTGTTTCAACTTCGAAGACGTATTTTGCAGGGGACCCGGAATCCAAATGGAGAATTGCGGTGCTGGACCTTGGGGTAAAGAAGAGCATCCTTACCAACTTCTCCGCCCGGAATTGTTATTTGCAAGTGTTTCCGGCACGCACCTCTTTTGAGGAAATGGAATCATGGCAGCCACATGGATATTTTATCAGCAATGGACCCGGTGATCCCGCGCCAATGGATTATGCGGTAGAGACAGTGCGGCACATACTGGATAATAACAGGCCGGTATTTGGTATTTGCCTGGGTCATCAGATCCTGGCACTGGCTTGCGGCGTCTCAACTTACAAATTGCATCACGGGCACCGGGGATTGAATCATCCTGTATTAAATTTGCAAACGGGAAAAGGTGAGGTAACTTCACAGAACCATGGATTTGGGGTATCCGCTGAGTCTCTGGAGCAGGCAGAAGACCTGGAGATCACCCACAAAAACTTAAATGACAATACTGTAGAGGGGATAAAGATAAAGGGCAAGCCAGCATTTTCAGTTCAATATCACCCGGAAGCTTCTCCTGGCCCACACGATAGTCGCTATTTATTTGACCAGTTCCTGGAAATAGTACAGGAAATTAATAACTAGAAAAGTAAAAGAACTTATGAGTTTAATTGAGCAAATACATGCCAGGCAAATCATGGACAGCCGTGGCAACCCAACAGTCGAGGTTGATGTAATTACCACTACCGGATTCCTGGGAAGGGCGGCCGTACCCTCCGGCGCTTCTACTGGAGTACATGAGGCGGTAGAGCTGCGTGACGGTGATAATGACCGGTTTATGGGAAAAGGCGTAAGCAAAGCAATAGAGAACGTCAATGGAGTACTGGCAGAGGAACTGGTCGGTTCTTCAGTGTTTGAACAAGTCTTGATTGATCAAACCATGATAAATCTTGATGGGACGGAAAATAAATCAAAGCTGGGGGCGAATGCCATACTTGGTGTTAGTCTGGCGGTGGCCAAGGCTGCGGCGTTGGAAGCCGGTCAGTCACTCTTCAGATATGTGGGAGGGGTAAATGCCTGTACTCTGCCGGTACCCATGATGAACATATTAAATGGTGGCAGCCATGCTGACAACTCTATTGATTTTCAGGAATTTATGATCATGCCTACCAGTGCACCCACCTTTTCAGAAGCATTGCGGATGGGTACTGAGGTGTTTCATAACCTGAAAAAGGTCCTTAGCAGTCAAGGATTATCCACTAATGTAGGTGATGAAGGAGGTTTTGCTCCCAATATTACTTCAAATGAAGCCGCCATAGAAATAGTATTACAGGCCATTGAAAAAGCCGGTTATCGACCGGGAGAAGACATTTCAATAGCAATGGATGCGGCGAGTTCGGAGTTTTATGACCTTGATTCTAAAACCTACCACTTTAAAAAGTCGACAGGTGATCAATTGACATCAGAAGAAATGGCCCAATACTGGAAGGAATGGGTAGATAAATATCCAATTTTATCTTTAGAAGATGGGATGCACGAGGACGATTGGGCTGGTTGGAAAATACACACAGATTTGGTGGGAGATAAAGTGCAATTAGTAGGGGATGACTTGTTCGTGACCAATGTTAAAAGATTGGGCAGAGGGATCGATGAAGGAATTGCCAACTCTATTTTGATCAAGGTTAATCAGATTGGCACCTTAACTGAGACCATAAATGCGGTAAACCTGGCTACCAGGAATAGCTACACCAGTGTAATGTCCCATCGTTCAGGCGAGACCGAAGATAATACCATCGCAGATTTGGCGGTGGCTTTGAATACCGGACAGATCAAGACCGGATCTGCTTCTCGCTCGGACCGGATGGCCAAATACAACCAATTGTTGAGGATTGAAGAGGAGCTTGGTGATACGGCAGTATTTCTGGGTGCAGATTTTAGATAAATGTTGCTGTAAAAAGCTCTTTTTTTACTTTTAGCAAAGTTATGTTTATCTTGAAAACAGTTTTACTAAGCTATTTATGATAAAACTAAAACGACTGAGCAAAAATTTCTACTTCATCAGTGGTATATTATTTTTAGTTTGGATGTTGTTCTTCGATTCGAATGATCTTTTTTTGCAATTCCAAAGAAATAGCAAACTACACCAGTTAGCTGCTAAAAAGGAGTTTTATCAGGAGAAGATAAATGAAGTAGAAAAGGACCGCCAGGAACTCTTGAGTGATGATAAATTGTTGGAGAAGTATGCGCGTGAAAATTATTTGATGCGCAAGCCAACAGAGGATCTTTATATTGTAGTTGAGCAGCCTGTAGAAGAATAGGATTTACCTGCTTCAATTTAAAGGAGGTCCTCTTATATGAGGGCTTTTTTATTTTACCTGTATGAAAAAATTAGTTCAAATAACCCTGCTGATCCTGCTGTCCAGCTACTGCTTTGGACAAAAGCAATTTGATCCGGAAGGAGCGCCCCGTTTCATTGACAGGGTGTATTTCGGAGGAACCTTCAGTTTGCAGTTCGGAACTTATACTGCAATTGTCATTTCTCCAATCGCCGGTTACATGGTTACCAACCGGTTTTCAGTAGGGCCAGGGATCACCTATCAATATCTAAAGGGAGAGGCTTTTGATTACACCGGCCGGAGATATGAATATGACTCCAACATATATGGATTTAGCGCCTTTGCCCGATACAATATTACACCAATGTTTTTCGCTTATACCCAATACGAATCATTGAAAGTAGATTTTCCCAGTGTAGACGGAACACAGCTGGTAAGGGAGTGGGTGCCGGGTTACTTTATTGGAGGCGGGGTTTTCCAACGAGTGGGTGGACGCGCGGGGCTCGGCCTCAGCGTGTTGATAAATCTGCTTCACGATGATCGGAAGTCACCCTACAATAGCAATCTGATCATCCGGGCCGGAATTACCTTATAGGTTCCGGTATTTCCAGGTCAAATTTTTCAGATAGTGTTGCCAGACTATCAACTACTGCCGGCAGCAGCGGAATGCCATTATATTTTCGGACTTCATAGGTAGTACGTTCAGGATCTCCTGGGATTAACACCTGTTGTTCACCTTTTGCAGGTTTAGAATTGCGAAACCTGGTAATCCATCGGTCCATTTCGGATTTGAATTCCTCAGCTGGCCTGAAGGCATCGATCCGCATAGCGCCAAAAAAGTGGCCAATGCCTTTGCCAACAGGGTCGCTGCTGGGTTCCAGAAAACTGACAAAAGGAGGTACCCACGGTCCATAATTTGCCCCTGAAAATACCGCAGAAAAAATGTCCACAATGCTGCCCAGACAATACCCCTTGTGACTACCGAACTCGCGGGTTCCGCCCAGCGGCACCAGCGCTCCACCATGTTCCACGCAACTGGCATCGGTACTGGGGTTCCCATGTTGATCTTGTGCCCAGCCTTTAGGAATGGGTAGCCCTTTGCGCTTGTTGATTTCCAGTTTGCCATTGGCCACAGTGGTAGTAGCAAAATCTGCCAGGAACGGGGGCTGGCTTAAGGCGGGGATGGCCACTGCCATTGGATTAGTCCCCAGCAGCCGCTCCGCGCCGAACGTGGGAGCCACCAAAGGACTGGCATTGGTCATGGAGATACCGATCATGTCATTTTCCACAGCCATCATGGCGTGATATCCTGCAGTGCCATAGTGATTGGAATTCCGTACTGAAACCCACCCGGTACCTGCAGTTTTGGCCTTTTCGATGGCTACTTTCATCGCTTCAGGGGCCACCACCAAGCCTAAACCACTGTCACCATCAATCACTGCAGTACTTGGAGTTTCATGAACGATTTCTATATTTGGATTTGATACGATGCGGCCTTTTTCCCAAAGCCGTACATACCCGGGCAGCCGGGCGATACCATGTGAATCAATCCCTTTAAGGTCTGCATCAATGAGCACTTCTGCCGCCAGGAGCGACTGATCTTCAGGGCACCCCATTTTGAGGAAAAGCTTAGCGGTAAAATCTTTAAGCGTGTGGTGGCTATAATTCATCCGGGCATAATTTATTAACTACAAATATATTGGTCAACCGGTAAAGACCAGTGTAATTGTTATATAACTCTGAGATCTTTTAGGGAAACCTACCTTAGCTTGATCCAGAAGGTCAATTGGAGTCCTTTAAGACATATAATCCTGCCATTGTACCAATACGTACTTCAATTTTCCGTTCTCGTATTTCTCTAAAAATCCGTATTCATAACAAAAACGATATAAATTATTATTCCCGGCCCGCCAATAGTGAGTAAAATACCGCGGATGAAAACCGGCATCAATCAGCTTGGATTTTTGGACGATGGTTCGGCCATCCTTATTGTGCGCAGTTAAAATCTTACGATTGCGCTTCAGTTGTTGGTCAATCTTTAGATAAAGACTTGCAGGTTTACTCCGATTTTGTTGAAAATGATAAGAAGATCTACAATAGTCAGAGCAAAACTTCTTGTCAATTCTTCCTTTTAACTCCTTACCGCAATCCAGGCATTGTTTCATTGATATCCGTTTATTATCCGTTAGTTACACGTTTATTGTCCGTATTTTAATGCGTTTATCTTTTTTCCTGAACCTGTCCTAGTCGAAATTGGCCTTATGAAATCCGTTACACTTAAACATCTGATGATCGACGGGAAGAAGCTGATTGGTTTACAATTTCATCAAAATAAAGTCACACAAGCACTAGTCGATGGACTACCGGGCATACAATGGAGTTCCCAATATAAAATGGCCTGTTTACCAAACAATGAAGACAATTACAGTCTCATTTTCCGCACATTTAAGGGTGTGGCATGGGTGAACTGTGCATATTTTTTCCCAAACCGTCCTCTTAATTGGCAGAATCCGACTATTAATATCGACGGATTCAGGAAGCGATCACTGCCCAAAATGTACCGTCGTTGCCCTGAATCTTACCTGCAAAAACTGGAATTAAAGCGATATGCTTTTAATACTGCCAAAACCTACATCAGTTGTTTTGAGGCTTTTATAAACTACTACCTTGAACAAGAACTGGAGTGCCTCGATGAAAATGACATTCGTAATTACCTGCAGAAGTTGGTTCAGGACCAAAAGTCGAACTCCTATATTAATCAGGCAATCAATAGCATAAAGTTCTATTACGAAGTAGTGATGGGCATGCCCAATCGGTTTTACTCCATCGAGCGACCGCGAAGGAACACAGGCTGCCGGAAGTGCTTTCCAACCAGGAGATTATGGACATTATGTCCCATGCCAATAACATCAAACACAAATGTATGGTAGGACTGCTTTATTCTGCAGGGCTTAGGAGAAGCGAGCTACTTGATTTGAAGCCAGAGGAAATTGATAGTAAGAGGATGCTGATAAAAGTTAGACAGGCCAAAGGTAATAAAGACCGGCTGACCGTACTGAGTAAAAGTTTGCTGGGTGATTTACGTACTTACTATAAACTTCATCAACCGACCAATTATCTCTTTGAAGGTCCCAACGGAAGGAAATATTCAGGTTCCAGTGTGGTCAAAGTGGTTGTCAATGCAGCTCGGAGAGCGGGGATCAAGAAACGGGTGACTCCCCACATGCTTAGACACAGCTTTGCTACACATTTATTGGAATCGGGAACCGACCTAAGGTATATACAAATGCTTTTGGGTTATAACTCTACCAAAACCACTGAGATCTACACCCATGTAGCCAGTAATAACTTTAAAAACGTCCGAGATTTGTTATCTTAGGTATAATAGGTGTAAAGAGCATACTGCTTTTTATTCGTACGTTGGCAAACATTTGACTGATAATGTGGTAACATTGAAATGTTAAGAAAGGCATAAATTAATCTTCTTTAGTATCTCAGACTATTGGTGTAACTGCTGCTTTTTGATTTCTGCTCCAGAAGTATAATATCAAAGCAGCACCTATTGAAAAGATTATCGTATTTCCCACAAAATTTACTGGAATGACGACCATGCAAACATTATACATTGCGTGAAATAGAATTACAATAAATACACTATTACCCGTGTTCGAGTAGAGCCATACTAATAAAACACGTAGCGCAATTACTCCTATAAATTGAGCGATCATCAATTCTGGATTAGGAAATGCGAAAATATATAAGGGTATATGCCACAATGCCCAAATTAGGCCTAATAATAATGTTGACTTTATTAGTCCCCATCGATTCCTCATGGGCTCAAAAGCATATCCCATCCAACCAACTTCTTCGGTCAAGGCTGTAAAGAAAAACAAGATAAAGGCAATTGGTGCTGCTATAAGGGGCATCTGGGCAGCAGTGAGTTCTTGGTCAAATAAATATGAAACTCCTAATACCAAACTAAAGAAAAGGGGCATTAATAATAAAGTAGGCCAATACCACTTCTTGTTTATTACCCTTTTATAATCAAATGATCTTCTCAGTAATTTCTTAACTCCAATCCCACCATCTTTCCTATATGTGAGAACTAGTGCTGCGCATATTGGCGCTATAACAGACACAGGAATAAGGGCAAAGACCATTTCTGGTGCCAGGATAATATTCAATCCCGTCAATGTAATCAGTACATATGCAGGTAGGGTAAAAATGATTGTTAAGACAAAAAATGATGTTATAGATACTTTGACTTCTTGCTTCATTACTTTTATTTTTATGCAAAATTATTAATTCTGAAGAAATAAAGTTGCCTTGCATACCTGAGTATAGCTGTGTCACTCATTTCCTTGGAATTATAAGAATAAACGATTTGCCAACAAAACCTAAACTGCATTAAAACGCAGTTTAGCCAAACGTTGGTGGTCATATGAAAAACTTACTTTAAGGGGGAAATGAAAATAAATTAATGCTTTCACCAAAAAATAAAAGAGATTTCTACAGGATTATTCCATTTGGATTAATATGGTTGACTTATGGATTTATTTATTTATTTCTTGAAAAAGGTTTACTCTACGACCTGGACTTTTACCCATCTACCGGAAACCCATATAAATTTGGATCAAACACTGTTGTAACATTGTTAGTTGGTGCTATTTCAGGACTACTAATGGGCACTTTCGAAATAAGAGTCATAAATAATTTATTTGTCAATCAATCATTTGGGAAGAAAATAATTAGCAAGATATTGATATATGTTTTGCTGATGATTACGTTCGTAATTGTGGTTAAAGCGATTGGTTATTCGGTTAAACTTGGGACGAGTATATTCGATCAGCAAATTTGGGGAAATACTTGGAAAGTTTTATCCAGTATCACTTTTTGGAGTTTTCAGTTATTCCTTGCTGCCACGATAGGGGTGTCTCTATTTTATTCAGAAGTTAGTGATAACCTAGGAATGTATGTACTCTACAATTTTTTTATAGGGAAGTATCACAGGCCAATTCAAGAAGATAGGATATTTATGTTTTTGGATATGAAATCCTCGACCACCATTGCTGAAAAAATCGGTCATGTAAAGTATTTTGAAATGTTAAGAGAGTATTATTCAGACTTATCTGATCCTATAAGACAGTATTATGGAGAGGTTTATCAATTTGTTGGAGAGGAAATCGTTGTCTCGTGGAAGCTTAAGAATGGAATTCAAGAAAATAGCTGTCTGAAATGCTTTTTTGCAATGAAGGAATCATTAAGGCATCATTCAGAAAAGTATCAATTAAAATTTGGGGTTCTACCAAGTTTCAAGGCAGGGTTTCATGTCGGTAAGGTCACTACAGGTGAAATTGGAGTTCTAAAAAAGGAAATTGTGTTTAGCGGAGATGTGCTGAATACAACCGCCCGTATTCAAGGGTTATGCAACAACTATAATGTTGATATACTAATATCCGAACAACTCAAAAATAAAATGAAAATTGAGCCTGAATTCCAAATTCAATCAAAGGGAATAAATGAATTGAGAGGAAGAAATGAAGCTATAGAATTATTTACTGTTCAATTAAAGTGAATGAAGGCTTGGCTAAGTGTTGGAATTAAAAAGGTAATTTGAAATGAATCAAAACGACCACCAACAAAAGAAAAAAATGAATTAAAACTCATTTTATCAAAGCCGTTAGCCACAATGCAATAAATGAATATTAATTTTAAAAATAATAAATCAATGAAAAAAGCAATTTTATTATTAGGAATAGCAGGTGTATTATTCACTATAGGCTGTCAAAATCAAGGTGAACAAAGTTCAAAAATAACGACTGACAAAACGCAAAAAGAAGCGTCAAGTTTTACGCAAAAAACAAATGATGAACTTTTGAATTATTTGCCATTTGCAGATAAAACCGATTATGAAAACGCAAGAAAAGGATTTATTGCAACCTTAGAATCTGGAGAAATAAAAGATGCTAATGGCAATGTGATTTACAGTATGAAACAATATGATTTCATAAAAGGTGATGCACCCGCAACCACTAATCCGAGTCTTTGGCGTCAAAGTGAATTAAACAGTATCAATGGGTTATTTGAAGTAACAGAAGGTATTTACCAAATTAGAGGATTTGATTTGGCTAATATGAGTTTAATAATAGGTGAAAAAGGATGGATAATAATTGACCCTTTACTATCTCCCGAAACTGCAAAAGCGGGACTTGATTTAGCAAATAAAGAACTAGGAGAAAGACCTGTAACAGCGGTAATTATTACTCATAGTCATATTGACCATTTTGGTGGAATTAGAGGAATTGTTGACGAAGCAGATGTATTAAGTGGAAATGTGCCAATCTATGTTCCCGAAGGCTTCTTTGAGCATTCAATAAGTGAAAACGTAATGGGAGGAAATACTATGGGAAGAAGAGCATCTTATATGTATGGTAACCTTTTGCCTAAAGAAGATAAAGGAACACTTGGAACAGGTTTAGGACAAACAACTTCTACGGGATTAGCAGGTATTTTAGATGGCACAGATATTATCAGCGAACTAAATGGAGAAAATAGAACAATTGACGGAATAAAAGTTGAATTTATCTACACTCCTGAATCGGAAGCACCTGCTGAAATGATGTTCTATTTTCCCAAATATAAATCCTTTTGTCAAGCTGAAGATTTAAATCATACACTTCATAATTTATATACGCTTAGAGGTGCACAAGTAAGAAACGGACAAAAATGGAGTCAGTATATCGATTTAGCAATTGCTAAATGGGGAGAAGATGTAGAGTCATCATTTGGTTCTCATCATTGGCCAACTTGGCAAAACAAAACAATTAGTAAATACTGGAAAAGTCAACGCGATCTATACAGGTTTATTCACGACCAAACTTTACGTTTAGCCAATAATGGTTTCACTCCAAGAGAAATTGCAGAGATGTTAAAACTTCCCGAGTCATTAGATAAGGAATTTGCAAACAGAGGTTATTATGGTTCAGTAAGCCACGACATTAGAGCTCAATATCAACTTTACTTTGGTTGGTTTGATGGTAACCCTTCAAACTTACATAAACTTACACCTGAAGATGGAGGTGAGAAATATGTTGAGTTTATGGGAGGAGCTAATAATTTGTTATCACAAGCAAAGAAATCTTATGATAAAGGAGAATACCGTTGGGTTGCAGAAGTAGTTAATCATTTGGTATTTGCTGAACCAAAAAACCAAGATGCAAGAAATTTATTAGCTGATGCTTATGAGCAATTGGGATATCAAGCAGAATCAGGCCCTTGGAGAAATTTCTATTTGTCTGGAGCAAAAGAATTAAGAGATGGCGTTATGGTTTTGCCATCACCTAACACTGCTGGTCCAGATATGATTAGAGGAATGTCATCAGACTTATTCTTTAATTTTATGGCAATGAAGTTTAAAGGAACAGAAGAGGATGCTGCTAAAATGGAATACAATTTCAATATTATTCTCCCTGACGTTAATGAAAAAGTTGCTTTGTTAGTTGCAAATGGAGTTGTAACGCCAAGAATTGGAAGTAATGTAAATAGCAATATAACTGCGACAATTACTATTAATAGAAAGGACTTAGATCGAATAAGTTTAGGTGAAGCTAAATATGAAGAATTGATTAAAAATGGAACAATAAAAATTGAAGGAGATGCAGATGCCTTTAGTAAATATTTAAGCAAATTAGACTCATTTAACTTTTGGTTTAATATTGTAGAACCATAAGCAAAGTGGCTAACATTGTATAAAAATAATAGCCAATTTTGTGGTAATTTTAAGGGGTATGCTCCACTTCAAATTCGTTATAATTTGAAAATTATTTACTCCGAAATCGGCTACTATTCTTATACTGACCGTTAGACACCACCAAACCTAAATAGAATGGCAGAAGAAAATTTATGGTCACGGAGGAAATTCAGCAAAGCCGTTATCTCGCTCCAAGCACTTGTTGCTGCTGGTGCATTAAACATCCCTTTCGGTTGTTCTACCAAAGAAGACCAAAGTGAAAGTAAAATTTTATCACCTTCGTTAAAGAAATTTCTACAATTGGCCATGGATGAAATCATCCCTGGCACTGATAAAATGCCAGCCGCTTCGGAAGTACAAGGTGTGCAATACATTTTTGGTGTTTTAGAGGAATATCCCAATCTAGTTGAAGGATTCAAACAGATTCTATCAGAACTAGAACATCAAAGTGAATTATCGGAGGGTGATTCCTTCAAAAATTTAAATAGGGACTCCCGAATTACTGTTCTCAAACAATATGAAAGTAAGAAACCTGACAGCTTTTCTGTGTTGGTGAATTTTGTTTATGAAGGTTATTACATCAATGAAAAGGTATGGAAATTAATTGGATATGAACCCTATCCGACCCTTTCAGCCGGACCGGAAATGGAACCATTCAACGAGCAACTTTTGGACCGTGTCAAGCAAACGCCTGCTCTTTACAAAAAAGCATAATCTTTATGGCTGACGAAAGAATTGATGTTTTGGTTATTGGATCGGGGGCAGCAGGAGGAGCACTAACCTGGCGATTAACGGAAAAAGGCGTCAAAGTGGTTTGTCTGGAGCAGGGAGGTTGGGTAGAACCTGCCAGTATGGCGTCGACACAACCTAATTATGAAAGTCAACTGATGCGGGGAAACTGGCATCTGGATCCCAATATTAGACGACGGCCGGAAGATTACCCTGTCATGGTGGAGGGGGAGTACAAAGTAGATATTTCCATGTTCAATGCCGTAGGCGGAACTACTATTCACTGGCAGGGTCATTTCCCGCGATTCCATCCGTCTGATTTCAGGGTCAGGTCGCTGGACGGTATTGCTGACGATTGGCCAATTACCTACGCGGAGCTCGAACCGTACTACGACCTCAACGATCAGATGGTGGGTGTATCTGGTATTTTTGGTGACCCGGCCAACCCACCGCGATCACCCCGTCAAACGTCACCACTGCCGTTGGGTAAATTAGGGAACTCGTTGGTGGGTGGATTTGAGAAATTGGGGTGGCATTGGTGGGTTTCCGATCAGGCCATTCTATCTGAAAGTTATAAAAACCGCCCGGGATGTATGTTGCATGGTAAATGCATTTTCGGTTGCCCAATTGGGGCAAAAGCCTCGACAGATCGCACTTACTGGCCAATATCGCAAGCAAAAGGTGCAGAGATCAGACCATGGTCAAGAGTAAAAGAAGTAACCGTCAATAAGCAAGGCAAAGCAGACGGAGCCTTATATTTTAACAAAGCAGGCGATTTGGTTGAAATAAAAGCCAAGGTAGTCGTTGTCTGCTGCAATGGGATCGGAACACCCCGGCTACTACTCAATTCAACATCCAAGTTTTTTCCAGACGGCTTGGCCAATTCTAACGGTATGGTCGGTAGGAATTTTATGTGCCATCCCTACGTGTTCGGCAATGGAGATTTCGATGAAGAACTGGACGGCCATATCGGACCCATGGGAATACCCCTGATGAGTCAGCAGTTTTACGAAAGTGATCCTAAGCGAGGATTTGTGAGGGGATTTACGCTGCAAGGCGAGAGGACATTTGGGCCTTTTTCGCAAAGTATGGATCTACCCTGGGGTCAGGGTCACCACAATGCCCTCTCACAGAGATTCCCTCACCAGGCAGGTGTGTCAGCCATAATTGACGATCTGCCCGATCCGAATAACCGGGTGGAGTTGTCGGAGGAGCAGACGGATAACCATGGCATTGCCGCGGCAAAAGTAACCTACGCCCTAACGGATAATACACGCAAACAAATGGATTTTGCCTGGGAAAAGGTTCAGGAAGCACTTACGGCAGCAGGGGGAAAGAACATCACCAGATTTCCTCTGAACAACGGAGCCCACCTAATGGGGACAGCCAGAATGGGAATTGACCCAAAGAAATCAGTAGTGAATGGAAATAATCAAGCCCATGAAGTTAAAAACTTGTTTATCGTTGATGGTAGTTCTTTTACAACTGCTGCAGGAGTAAACCCCACATCAACTATAATGGCCCTCGCACTGAGAGCGGCGGATAAGATTTGGGAAAAAAGGAGAGAATGGAATTGAAACTAAAAGGTGTCTAACATTATGTATAAAATCATAGCCGCACAGACCAGCACACAAAATGAAGCTACGATTCATACATTAACCGTTATCGGCAAACTGACAACAAGAGTTGAAATGAAAAATAAATTTGTAAACTACTTCACTAAAATATCTCTACTCTCCAAAGAAGAGGAGTAAGCGATTGCCGAAAGCCAGTTTCTCTTCGCTTTTCACACCGTGTTTCATGCCAGAATTTCCCAGCCCATTACAGCTATGATGGCGTAAAATAAATTACTTAGAATATGGATTAATATTGCCAATTTCAATGATTTTGTGTACATGAAAACCCATCCCCAAGCGACACTATAAATAAAATACATTGGCCATAAAACCATTGGGCTATGACCAAGCATAAACAATATTGATGTTATTATAATCGCACCCCATACAGGCATATGCCGAGTTAATGCAGATTGTAGATATCCTCTGAAAACAAATTCTTCCATCACCGGGCCAATAATAAGTGCCAAAACTAAGAAGGCTGCCATCGCAAGCCCCGATCCAGATTCTTGGATGTGTGCAAACATCTGAGACCCCCCCCCAACAATACCTCCTTGACCTATTTGGGGTAAAAATACTGATCGATAAATCCATGCTAGAAAGTGTGTGGATCCGACTAATAGAAAAACTAGCATAAAAGCCTGACTAAGTTTGATTGCACTAGGCTGTATACCTATTTGGGGTAAAAAAGACGGCCCAAATCGACGAATATTTGTCCATACCCATATCAATACGATAGATCCTCCTAGCAGTACAGATAACAGTCCAATGATTTGAATGTCAATTTCACCATCGCTTGTGCTTTTAAATAATTTCACTCCATATGAGAAGACTATGCCTACTAGCGTTTGGAAGACATACATTAAAATCAGTGCCAGAAAACCCCGCTTTAAAGTCAGCTCGTATGGCACTTTTGAAGTGGTTGATGAGGGGTTATCAGACATTAGCTTTTACATTTAGTTTTTATCACCTTTTAACAAAGGTAAAAACAGATTTTCTAATTTTGTTGACATGAGTTAAGAAATTAAATTTGATTTGCTAAGTTTGGAAAAATGGACTATTACCGAAAGAAATAAATTTATGACCAAAGCCGATAACATTATGTATGAAATCATAGCCGCACAAGGCAATCGCACAAACCAAAGCTCCGATTCATAACTTTAGCGTTGGCCTTTATTTGAATATCATAGCTAGCTTCTAAATGAAAAATGAGATATGAAAATCCTTCAATTTTTCACGCTTTTAGTTTTAGCAACTTCATGTGCTCAAGAAGAGAATGCAGAAACGCAAATTGCCTGGGATACCTGGGGGGTTCCGCATATTACAGCAGATAATGTTGAGGACTTATTTTTTGCTCAAGGGTGGGCGCAAATGCATAATCATGCGAATTTAATTCTCGAACTGTACGGAAGTTCAAGAGGTAGAGGTGCTGAATATTGGGGACAATCCAAAAAGCAAAACGATATTTTAATACATACTTTAGGTTTTGAAGAACTGGCTGAAGAATGGGATGAGAAACAGGATGCTGAACAAAAAAGCATCGTTGAATCCTTCGTAAATGGCTTAAACGCATATGTAGCAGCCCATCCAGAAACCATTAGTGACAAAAACAAAGTAGTTCTTCCATTAACTGCCAATGACTTGAATATGCATTGGATGTATGTAGTCTTCACACGCTTCATTGGAGGAAATGACCTAGGTCGTGTACAACAGTGGCCAGATTTGGGAAGTAATGCTTATGCAATAGCTCCAAATCGATCTGCATCAGGAAACGCGATGCTGGTACAGAATCCGCACTTACCATGGTGGCAAGAATTCCTCTTCTTTGAGTCCCACTTGAATCTGAACGGCAAGAACATGTATGGAAGTACTTTGGTAGGTTTACCTGGGATTGCCATTGGTTTTAATGAATATTTAGGTTGGAGTCACACAAATAATCCAATTGACAATGCTGATACTTATGAATTACAGTTAAAGGATGATGGTTACTTACTTGATGGAGAATTAATGGAATTTGATGAATCGTCAAAAAAGATTAAAATAAAGCAAGAAGATGGCTCATTAATCGAAGAGGAAATACCAATCCTCAAAACGGTTCATGGTCCTGTTGTCAATCAAAATGGTGACAATGTTTTAGCGCTTCGCATGGTAGGAATGGACAGGCCAAATATGCTGTTGCAATGGTGGCGAATGATCAATAGCACCAGTTTTGATGAGTTTGAATCTGCACTGAAAATGGCTCAAATCCCATTCTGGAATGTTATGTATGCAGATAAAACCGGTAAAATTTTCTACCTGTTTAATGGATTGGTGCCAAAGCGAACCGAAAATTCCTGGGAATATTGGGACCGAATTATACCAGGAGGAAAATCTGCGGATATTTGGAATAAGGTTCACGATTACGTTGATCTACCAAAAGTCTACGATCCCGTTAATGGATGGCTACAAAATGCCAACGATCCACCTTGGACAAGCACCATTCCAATGACCTTGAATCCTGATGACTACCCAGACTACATGGCTCCTCAAAATATGGCATTTAGACCTCAGCGCTCTGCTAGAATGCTTATGGAAGATGAATCGATAACCTTTGATGAATTAGTTGAATACAAACACTCAACGCGTCTGGAATTCGCTGATAGAATTTTAGATGATTTGTTTGCTGCCGTTGATTCCTCAGAATCAGAAATAGCTAAGGAGGCAAAATTAGTATTGGAAAATTGGGATCGTAATGCTGACGCAAACAGTAGAGGCACGCTTTTATTTTACCGTTGGGCAAGAAAATTTAATCCACGGAGCAATTCTAATTACACTGAAAAATGGAGTATTGATAAACCAAATACAACACCAGATGGTATAGCAGATCCTGCTCGGGCAGTTCAGCTACTGGAACAAACAGCCGCAGAAATTATAGATAAATTTGGTAACCTAGATATGGCCTGGGGAGATTATTTCAGGATAAACTACAATGGGAAAAATCTCCCAGCAAATGGTATTGCCGGATCAATGGGTGTTTTTAGAGTAGCCTGGCCTGGTGGTTCTGATGACGATCATATGTATGTAGGCGGTGGAGACTCATGGGTTGGCGTCATTGAATTTGGGGATGAAATCAAAGCTAAAGTCTTGTTAAGCTATGGCAATGCCACACAAAAAGATTCACCTCACAATGGTGATCAGTTAGAATTGTTTTCTAAAAAAGAGCTACGTGATGCCTGGTTTACTAAAGCTCAAGTGGAAGCAAATACTGTAAGAATTGAGGCGATTACTAAAGGTGGATTTATTGAAAAGAAATAAACAAAGGCGAACAAAAAATAAGCTGCATTAAAACGCATCTTATTAAGGCCGTTAGCAAGCATTTAAAATAGAAAACCCTATAGCATGAGTGATGTCAGAGTTTAAAGACAAAAAAACAACCAGAAAGCTTTGCACCATTTTATTTGCAGACATCGTGGGTTACACTGCCATTATGAACAGCGATGAGAAGAGTGCCATTCAGCTTCTCAATCAATTCAAAGACAATCTCGAAAAAACCGTTCCTGAAAACAAAGGGGTCATTGTACAGTATTTTGGTGATGGATGCTTGCTCTCTTTTAACAGCGCCACAGATGGCGTACAATGCGCCACCGCATTGCAAGCATTGTTCACCAACAAAAAAATCCCCGTTCGGATGGGGTTGCATCTTGGCGATGTACTCTTCAAAAACAACAACGCATTTGGCGATGGAGTCAACATCGCCTCCCGCATCGAATCCATAGGCGTTTCTGGTGCTGTGCTCGTATCCAAATCCATTCGCGATCAAATTAAAAACAAAACAGAATTTCAACTTACGGCTTTGGGCACTTTCGAATTCAAGAATGTAGAAGAACCCATGAAAATATATGCGTTGTCCAACCCACAATTTGTGGTGCCAAAACGGACAGACATGCATGGTAAGCTAAAACTAAAAGAGAAAAAAACACCCAAATGGCTCGTCCTTACTTTACTTATTGCCCTGGCCGGCATTTCAGCACTCATATTCTGGTATGCCAATAGAGACAATGCCCAACCAGCCACTCTTGAATCCGAACCCAACACAAGTGCTTCCATTGCCGTTTTAGCCTTTAATGATATGAGCCCTGACAAAGATCAGGAGTATTTCTGTGATGGTGTTTCCGAAGAGATTTTAAACACTTTAGCCCAATTGGAAAAATTAAAAGTAGCTGGCCGCACTTCCTCCTTTTATTTCAAAGGAAAGGACGTTTCCATTGCAGAAATTGGAGAAGCACTTCATGTAGACTATGTATTAGAAGGAAGTGTAAGAAAACAAGGAAATTCCATTCGAATTACAACACAATTGATAAACGTAAGCAACGGTTTTCATGTTTGGTCTAAAACATTCGACCGCGATTTTGCTGACCTTTTTGCCATACAATACGAAATGGCGCAAACCATAGGAGAAGCACTGCTCGAAAAACTGGCGCCCGAACAACTGGTTAAACTCTCTGCAAGTTCAACACGAAACAGCGAGGCCTTTGACCTGTTCTTAAAAGGAAAACACATCCACCGAAACAGGTACTTTGAAAATATGAAAGAAGAAGATTTCAAAATCACGGAAAACCTTTTTCATGAAGCCATAAAGCTGGATCCTAATTTTGCGTTAGCGCATGCCGGATTAGCAGATCTCTACGACACCAGAACAAATTATATATTAGAAGACACCGCTGCCTTGTACTTGTACGACTCGTTAAGAATGGTGGAAAGCGAAATCGCCTTTCGGTTGGGTCCCAACCATGCCTATGTACAAACTGTTCGTGGATTGGCATTGAAAAACAGGTTCTTCACGCTGCCTGATCATGATGGTGCCTTTCAATGTTTTCTAAAAGCATACCAAATCAATCCCAATGCTACGGACGGGCTGGAAGGATTGGCTGCGTTTTACGCTCTAAAAGATTTGACTGAGGATGCTATTAAATTTTACGATAAAGCCATATCACTAAACATTACCGACCCCTTTTACTATGTTACTAAAGGTGGATTATTATTAAACTGCGGCCAATTTCAGGATGCTATCGAAATATGCCAAAAAGCTCTGGAGTTCGAACCTGGGCATTTAGGTGCACTTAAAGTGTTGGCTTCAACTCATTTCTATTCTCGAGATACAGCAGCGGCCCTAACCACTTATGAAAGAATAGAAAGAATAGATTCGGGCTACTTTAATAATGCGGAGACCCAACATTTAAGAATAGCATTACTAAAAGGAGATCTTGAATTAGCAAGAAGCATCAACCCCAACTCCTGGGATCTGCATTTATTTACCGCAAATGAAGAAGCATTTGAACGACTTATCCTGGAAGCGATCCAGAGTTGGAAAGAGCAGATAGGATATTCCCTGCGAAGCAGATACCACCAGCTGGCGCAAAACCCTATGTACCAAAAACTTCACACTAAGGCCTGGTTACAGATACTAAAAGAAGAAAAAGAGAAATATGACCTGTTTTACAGCAAGTACCCAAGAGCGGAGGAAATTTTGAAATAATGGCCTGCTAACAATGGCTAAAGCCCATTACACAACGTATCTTTAGCCAAACCGTTAGCTTCAAGGCGGAAATAAAAACGGCTTTACTGAAAATGACCTTTGTAAAGAAATGAGAAAATTGAAAATCAAGTGTGAATCGACAGATGATAAAGACAGAATAAAAAATTACGAAAAACACTTATTAAATTATTTTAAGGGAAAAACGCATGAACACTAAATCGATGGAATGGCTTACAGATTGGCTAATTGGGCTTGGAGTTCAAGAAACTTCCGCCATGTATTTGAAATTAGTAATACTATTATTTATTCTTTTTATTTTTTCTTATGTCAGCAATCTCATTGTAAAAAAGATTCTTATCCGTTCTGTCCGATCAGTAATCAAAAAAACAAAAACCATATGGGATGATGCTCTGGTGGAAAATAAAGTTTTTATTATCCTTTCTCATATTGCACCGGCTGTGGTAATTTATTTGGCTACTCCTTATATTTTTGAGGATTTCTCTGGCGCAATTCCTTATATTTTGAGAGTAGTGAATGCTTATATCAGCATTGTTTTAATTATTGTTATCATCAATTTCCTGAATACACTCAAGTACTATTTCGAATACACAAAATTATTTAAAAACAATCCTTTAGATAGTTATTTCCAGTTAATTAAAATCGCAATTTACATTATAGGCGGTATAATTATTCTATCATTCCTCCTGAATAAATCTCCGTTATACTTTTTTAGTGCTTTGGGGGCAATGACAGTTGTTTTGTTATTGATATTTAAAGACACCCTTATGGGATTTGTGGCAAGCATACAACTTTCAGCAAATAATATGATACAGATAGGTGATTGGGTCTCCATGCCAAAATATGGTGCAGATGGTGATGTTATTGAGATGAACCTAACGACCATAAAGATACAAAACTGGGATAAAACCATTACTACTATCCCTACTTATGCATTTATTTCAGAATCTTTCAAGAACTGGAGGGGAATGTCGGAATCGGGAGGCAGAAGGATAAAACGGTCTTTAAATATTAAGATCAGCAGCATAAAATTCTGCACACTGGAAATGCTGGAACGATTTAAAAAGTTTCAACTGATAAAAGATTATATTGAAGAAAAAAGCAATAAAATTGAGGAGTATAATAAAGAAAACAAGATAGATAAATCCTATTTAATCAACGGAAGACATTTAACTAATATTGGTATCTTCAGAGTATATGCAGAAGCTTATGTGAAAAATAACCCTGATATTAATCTTAATATGACCTGTATGGTAAGGCAATTGCTTCCTACAGAAAAAGGTCTTCCAATCGAAATATACACATTCAGCAATCGTCAGGACTGGGTGACATATGAAGGCATCATGTCAGATATGTTCGATCATCTTATTGCAGCAGTTCCTGAATTTGAACTCGAAGTATTTCAAAACCCTACAGGGACCGATTTTAGGAAGCTGTAATCAAATTAATTAAGACCATCACAAAATTTTGCACGTACTTCTGCACAAACATCAAAAAGAGCACCTTCTTTCAAGGCATAGGACGAAACTCTGATATCGGGTAAGGTGAACCGGTCAAGTATGTAGTCAATTAAACAACAGGCCACTACCATCATATCCACTCTCATTTCGATCATACCGGGTATTTTTAGCCTTTCGGCCCTGTCTTTTATTACAAGTTCTTTATGGATCTCCTTAAACCCAGCTACACTTAACGGCTGCTCCGGATTATCTGATTTATCCAATCCTTGTTTTAAACAATGAATATGGCTCAGGGTATCGAAGGTGCCTGATGATCCTACTAATGTCATGGGGTGGTATTGTTCCATAGCCGATGCCAGCGATACCAGCTGCCTATCCAGAAATGACTCCAGGCTTTTTATTTCTCGGTGCGAAATGGGGTCATGGGTATGGAATTGATCCAATAGTCTTTGGGCTCCAATTTCGAAGCTATGCATCCACTGAACGTTTTCTTGATTACCAATAATAAACTCTACGCTCCCACCGCCAATATCAATAATCAACGAACTTGAGGTGCCCAGGTCCAGTGCTTGTTTTACACCCTGATATATAAGATTTGCTTCTTGTAGCCCATTAATGATATCAACTTTCAGTCCTGTTTGTTTGAATATTTCATCTGCCAGAGAAGGGCCATTGGACGCGTTACGAAATGCGCTGGTAGCGGTAACATAACTGCTCTGGACCCCCATCGATGTCATTGTTTTCCTAAATCCATAAAGTGTTTTTAATGCACGTTTCTTGGCCGGCTTGATTATTTTCCCATGATTAATCCCACCATCTCCAATTTTGACACTTTGTTTTTCCTTGTGCAGTACCAGAACATTGGAAGGACCAATATCAGCCACCAAAAGGTGAAATGTGTTGGTGCCCAGATCGATAATCGCAATTCGCTGCATGCCGTCTAACAAATTTGGGCGAATATAAGATTTATTGGCTGTATTAGAGACCTCCTGGAAAATAAATCCTTCCTTTTACATATATTTAGGGGGCACTATTTACCCCTCAATTATGGCCAAACCAAAGAGCAAAAAAGACATTTCTACCCTTCCCGATAACCATGAAAAGTATCAGTTACTGGACCGAATGAATCAGGAGGCTTTACTTGGAGGAGGAGAATCCCGTATAGCTATTCAACATAAAAAAGGAAAACTGACCGCCAGAGAACGACTGCACATATTGTTGGACGAAGGCACATTCCAGGAAATAGGAAAGTTCGTGACCCACCGGTGCAAAGAATTTGGGCTTGAAGATCAGCGCTACCTGGGCGATGGAGTGGTTACAGGCTATGGTAACGTCAATAGCCGTTTAGTCTATGTATTTTCTCAGGACTTTACAGTATTTGGAGGTTCATTATCGGAGACCCATGCAGAGAAAATTGTAAAAATAATGGAGCTGGCGCTTAAGAATGGTGCGCCCTTGGTAGGACTCAATGATTCAGGAGGAGCCAGGATACAGGAAGGAGTAGTGTCACTGGCTGGCTATGCTGATATTTTTTACAGAAATACCCTGGCATCCGGAGTAGTGCCACAGATCTCAGCAGTTATGGGACCCTGTGCTGGTGGGGCGGTTTACTCACCTGCCATTACCGATTTCGTGCTAATGGTTGAGAAAACTTCCTACATGTTTGTTACCGGACCCAACGTAGTTAAAACCGTGACCCATGAGGAGGTAACTTCCGAAGAGCTGGGAGGCGCAATGGCACATAGTTCAAAAAGCGGAGTAGCCCATTTCTCCTGTGCCAATGAAATCGAGTGTATTAAAAACATTAAACAGCTACTAAGCTATATCCCCCAAAATTGCGAAGAGCCACCGCCTGCATATGCCTATCAATCAACTAAAGAGGAGGAAAGACCAGGGTTAAATAAGGTAATCCCGGAAAACCCTAATCAACCGTATGACATGAGGGAGGTAATACAGGGGGTAGTTGACGAAGGTTCATTCATGGAGATACACAAAAACTTTGCGGAAAACATCGTGGTGGGATTTGCGTTTCTGGCTGGTAGAAGTATTGGAATCGTGGGTAATCAGCCGGCCTCGCTGGCGGGTGTTTTAGACATCAATGCCAGTACCAAGGCCGCCAGGTTCGTGCGATTTTGTGATTGTTTCAATATCCCTTTGTTGGTGTTTGAGGATGTACCTGGTTTCCTGCCTGGAACGGACCAGGAGTGGAACGGAATAATTACCCATGGAGCGAAATTACTGTACGCCTTTTGTGAAGCTACCGTGCCACGGATTACGGTAATTACCCGCAAAGCATATGGAGGTGCCTACGACGTTATGAATTCCAAGCATATTGGCGCTGATCTAAACTTTGCCTGGCCTACTGCAGAAATTGCGGTAATGGGGGCCAAAGGAGCCGCTGAGATTATCTTTAAGAAAGAAATTGCTGTCGCTGAAGACCCTGATGCTGCCTTGGAAGCAAAGGTACAGGATTACACCGCCAAATTTACCAATCCATACCGTGCCGCCCATCGTGGATTTATTGATGAAGTAATTCACCCTAAGGATACCAGGGCCCGGCTTATCCGGGCCTTTGATATGCTCAAAAACAAAGTAGACAAGTTGCCACGTAAAAAACATGGAAACATTCCCTTATAACCCTAAAACCTTAACACCCTAACACCCTAACACCCTAACACCCTAAAACCTTAAAACCTTAAAACCCTAATAAAGATATGGATAAAAAAAGCAAATCATTTCTGGAAGAGTATCTGAATAATGCCTCACCTACAGGTTTTGAATCATCTGGCCAACAGATCTGGTTAAACTACCTGAAGGGTTACACGGATACCTATTTCACAGATACCTATGGGACTGCCGTTGCGGTGATTAACCCGGAGGCCGATTATAAGGTAGTGATAGAAGCTCATGCTGATGAAATTTCCTGGTTTGTAAATTATATTACCTCCGAAGGGTATATCTATGTACGAAGAAACGGTGGGTCAGATCATCAAATAGCGCCTTCCATGAGGGTGAATATACATACTTCGAATGGACCGGTGAAAGGAGTATTCGGTTGGCCGGCGATCCACGTACGAGTTGCCGGCAAGGAACAGGCACCCAGCCTGAAGAATATATTTGTTGACTGTGGGTGCAATTCAAAAGAGGAAGTATTGAAACTTGGAATACACGTGGGAAGTGTCATTACCTTTGAGGACCAGTTTATGACATTGAATAAAAAGTGGTTTACCGCCAGAGCACTTGATAACCGTATAGGGGGTTTTATGATTGCTCAGGTGGCCAGAAGGTTGAAAGAAAAGAAGAAAAAGTTGCCATTTGGTTTATACATTGTAAATGCCGTACAAGAGGAGATCGGGCTAAGGGGGGCTCAAATGATTGCCCAAAGGATAAAGCCGGATTTAGCAGTGGTAACAGATGTTACTCATGATACCACTTCTCCCATGTATGATAAAAAGAAAAGCGGTGATCAAAAATGTGGAAAGGGCCCTGTGCTAACCTACGGACCTGCCGTACATAACAACGTACTCAATATGCTTATTGAAACGGCTGAAAAGAAAAAAATACCATTTCAGCGAGCAGCGGCCACCCGTTCTACCGGTACGGACACTGATGCCTTTGCCTACAGTAATGAAGGTGTTCCCGCTGTACTCATATCATTACCCTTGAAATATATGCATACCACAGTAGAGACAGTGCATGAAGATGATGTAGAAAATGTGATCAAATTAATGTTTGAGTTCCTTTTACAGCTGGATGCCGGGCATGATTTCAGTTATTTGAAATAGATTCAATTCCGGCCATTGCCAAATCTGACCAGAATCCAGGGTAGCTTTTTTGTACCACTTCCGGCTCTTCGATAATCACTGGCAGACGTAGGGCAAGGGGTGCGAGTGCCATGGCCATGCGGTGGTCTTCGTAAGTTCTAAAAGTAACCGATAGCGATGCATTCAGATCATTGCCAGGGTGCAATCTCCAAGTTCCAGCTTCCTCTTCAAGCTTGGCTCCGATTTTCCCAAGTTCATTTTGCAGTGCTGCGATTCGATCGGTTTCCTTGATACGGAGGCTTTCCAGGCCGGTGGCTACGCACGATACTCCCAAAGCTGCACAGGTTGCCATAACGGTGGGCCCAAGGTCTGGACAACTGCTAAAGTCATGGGACAGGCAGTCTGTGGTTGACGCCCCTTTGGAAAGGGTGATCCCATCATTATGGAATTTTGTTTTCACACCCAAAGGTTGCATGATTTCCGCAATCTGACGATCCCCTTGAAGTGATTGGTCCTCCAGGCCGATTAAGGTAATCTCGCCGCTTTTTGACAATGCCATGATGCTGTACCAGTAACTGGCGGCAGACCAATCCGATTCAACTTTGAAGGTGGTAGCCTGATATGCTTGACCAGGAATATTTATTAAATTATTCTCCCAGGTGTAAGTTGCTCCGAACCTACTCATTAACCCAAGGGTCATGGAAATATAGGGCCTGCTCATAATGCGTCCAGTCAGGATTACCTTTAGTCCCTGAGGAAGGGTGGGGGCCATCATCAGAATGGCTGATATGTATTGACTACTAATATCTCCGGGGATGTTGATCAGGTTAGACTTTTGGGTAGAAAAACCTTTTGTTTCCAGAGGCGGATAACCATCGTTGACCAGATATTTTATTTCTGCCCCAATTTCCCTCAATGATTCAACAAGAATACCAATAGGCCTTTCTTGCATTCGGGGTGTTCCTGTTAATATTTTAAATTGATTGGTGAGTGCAAAATACGCAGTCAAAAAACGCATGGTAGTACCAGCATCCATTACATCTATAGTATGGTGGTGGTCTGGCAAAAACTTTGTCATTAACACAGTGTCCCTGGCTTCTGCAAGGTTGTGCAGTTGAGAATCGCCTTCACAAAGGGCGTCGATAATCAGCGCCCGGTTACTGATGCTTTTTGATGCCGCCAGTGTAATGGTGGAGGTTTTTATACTCTCTTGTTTAGGCAGAGATCGGGTGGAAATATTGACCATCTAAAATGAAAACGGAAAAATATTGAAAAAATGACCCTATGGTCGATTCAGTGGACTAAATTACATAACATATTCCTAACTGACACGTAATAATTGATACATAGTAAGGGTAATTTAAACAGAGTACTTATATGAATAGATCAGAAAAAACATTGTTTGCATTCGTAATAGGAGCTGCTGCAGGCTTGGCCGCAGGGTTTTTATTTGCGCCGGAAAAGGGTAAAAACACCCGTAAGAAATTGTCTGATAAAGCCACAGAACTCAAGGATGAGCTAAAGGAAAATATTGATGCAGATAAACTCCGCAGTTTAGCTAATTCGGCTATATCAGGCGTAGAGAAGTATAGTAAGAAATTCTCTGAGGTGATGAATAACTAGCTGTTTAGTCGCAACGAGCAGTAGTAATCCAGGGCTTGCTCAATTTCTTGAAGGCTGATGGGTGTATTATAGGTAGCCTGGCCAATATCTTCCAACAAGGTGCAAATAATTTGGCCGCCTTCATTTTTTTTGTCCTGTAGTGCATTTTTAGCTATAGCATTTAATTCTTCTCTAGGGATTTCAACCCTTGCTAAATGTCTTAATCAAATAGTCTGTGATTTCTTCCAGGTTGTGGTTGGAAAGTCCTTCTTTTAAGGTCGACAGATAAGATTCGCAGATCATTCCTACGGCAATTGCCTCACCATGTAATAGCGGCTCAGACCCATGTAGGTAATGACGTTCAATTGCATGACCGATGGTATGGCCGAAATTAAGAATTTTTCTTACGCTTGTTTCGGTTGGGTCCTTTTCCACGATTTGGTACTTGGTATGCACAGAATGGGAAATGTGCTCACTCCAGGTTTGTGAGTCCCATGGGCTGGACCGTATATTATGCCAGTATTGCAGATCAAATATCAATGCATGCTTGATAACTTCAGCGAAACCAGAACGAAGCTCTGTAGTTGGCAAGGTAGATAAGAACTCCGGCCAGATTATTACCTGTTCAGGATCCTGAAAAACACCAATGTGATTTTTGTATCCCTGAAAATCAACTCCAAGTTTACCTCCAATAGAAGCATCTACCTGCGCCAAAAGTGTGGTAGGGAGGTTAATGAATTTGATTCCCCGTTTATAGGTAGCTGCACAAAATCCTCCCATATCTCCGATTACTCCTCCACCCAAATTGATCAAAAGCGATTTTCGGTCCATTTGATGGTAGGTCATTTCTTCCCAGATCCCGTTACAGGTACTTAGATCTTTGTGTTTCTCTCCTGCGGCAATATTAATCACAAAATGCTCCGGAAGAGATGATTCAATAAGAGGATAACAGTGAACGGAGGTATTACTATCTATTAGCACACCAATGGTTTGGTATTGGCCATCGGCAATGGATTTTTTAATGACTGGGGTAATGTCTTCGGTTATCTCAATATTAGAAGGCAACTGGTACATATTATTGTTTACAAATTAAATTATCCGTTGATTTTCTATCTTTGCAGGATTATGAATTCACAGCCGTCAGTTTCATTTGAGAATACTTCCATAGCCTTCTCTTCCAAGTCAGATGCCGCCCTGAAAAAGATGCATTTTATGTTCCGTGTGATGAACTATCCGCTGTTGGTAAATTTAGGTACTAATTTTTTAAAAATAGCACTGAAACTTCGGTTACCGGTTAAACCTCTAGTGAAACGTACCATCTTTGAGCTGTTTTGCGGAGGTGAAAGTGTCGAAGACTGCAGGGAAAAATCACTTGAACTAAATAAATATGGTATAGGTACAATACTGGACTATTCGGTAGAAGGGACTGAGAATGAAGAAGACTTTGAGCGGATCGCCAATGAAATTATAAACACGGTTGAGAAGGCAGGCATCGAACCTAAAAACCCCTTTGTAGTCTTCAAGCCATCCGGTATTGGTTCCAATGTTCTTCTAAACAAAATTCAAGTTGGTGAAGTACTAAGTGACCATCAGGAACAAGCCTGGAATAAGATTAAGGGCCGGGTTAACAATATTTGTGAAGCTGCTTTTCAAAAGAAAGTAAAGGTGCTGATTGATGCGGAGGAAACATGGATTCAGAAACCTATAGATCATTTGGTTTACGATATGATGAGGAAGTATAATTCTGATCAACCCATCGTTTTTAATACTTTTCAGATGTACCTCAAGGACATGTACCAAAAGCTTCAGAATGCATATTCCGATGCTGTTAAGTTTAACTACCAGCTGGGGGTAAAACTAGTACGTGGTGCATATATGGAAAAGGAAAGGGAACGTGCACAAACGCTTGGTTACCAGGATCCCATTCAAATTGATAAGGACGCTGCAGATGAAGATTTCAATAAAGGCTTGAAATTCTGTATTGAGCACTTAAACAAAATTGCCTTATTTTGTGGTTCCCATAATGAATACAGTAATCGCTACCTTACCGAACTAATGGGAAATCATAATATTCGACCAGATGATCCCAGGATTTTTTTCTCCCAGCTTTATGGTATGAGCGATAATATTAGTTTTAATCTGTCGAATGCAGGTTACAATGTCATAAAGTACCTTCCTTATGGACCGGTGAATGACGTTATTCCTTACCTTTTCAGGCGAGCGGAAGAAAACACCTCAATTGCCGGACAAAGCAGCAGAGAATATGTATTGATAAAGAAGGAGCTTGCGCGAAGAAGGGCTAATACCACTTAGTTCGTAGTTTTACATAATATGCCTAATTTTGAAGCTAAATTTTTGATATATGCCACTTAGTGAACAAGAGATAATCAGAAGACAAGAACGGCAGCAACTGCTGGATTTAGGGATTGATCCCTATCCCGCTAAGATTTTCAGAGTGAATCAATCCACCACTCAAATTGTGGAGGAATTCAATAAAGGAGAAGACCTGAATGAGGTGGTGATAGCCGGTCGATTAATGAGTAAACGGATCATGGGCTCAGCTTCTTTTGCAGAACTTCAGGATGCCAGCGGACGCATTCAGCTTTATTTAAAAAGAGATGATCTCTGCCCTGATGAGGACAAAACACTTTATAATACAGTTTTCAAGAAAGTGCTGGGCATTGGTGATATAATTGGAGTAATGGGGAACGTTTTCAAAACCCAAAGTGGAGAGATTACCATAAACGTAAAAACGCTGGTTGTGCTCTCGAAATCATTGCGGCCTCTTCCGATAGTAAAGGAAACTACAGATGAACAGGGTAATAAAATACTACATGATGCCTTCTCAGATCCTGAACAACGGTACAGACAGCGGTACGTGGACTTGATTGTAAATCCTAAAGTCAGACACACTTTTGTAAAGCGCACTCAATTAGTAAATTCCATGCGGTCGTATCTGAACCGGAAAGGATATCTGGAAGTGGAAACCCCAGTATTACAACCAATCTATGGAGGTGCTTTAGCCCGGCCTTTTAAAACGCATCACAATACATTGGATATGTCATTGTATTTACGCATTGCCAATGAATTATACCTCAAACGCTTGATCGTGGGAGGTTTTGAGGGAGTTTTTGAATTTGCCAAAGACTTCCGTAATGAAGGTATGTCCCGGTTCCATAATCCGGAGTTTACCCAGGTGGAATTGTATGTAGCATATAAAGATTATCTATGGATGATGGAGTTAGTAGAGGAAATGATTGAACGTGTAGCCCTGGACCTTCATGGTACCACCAGTGTAGTTGTTGGGGATCAAACCATCGATTTCAAGAGGCCCTGGAAAAGGTATAGCATGTTTGAGTCTATTGAGCATTTTACCGGGGTGGACATTTCAAATATGGATGAAAGTGAATTGCGCGAAACCGCTGATACCCTCGATGTGAAAGTGGACCCCTCAATGGGTAAGGGTAAAATTATTGATGAAATATTCGGTGAAAAGTGCGAACCTAATTTAATTCAGCCAACTTTTATCACAGACTATCCTGTAGAGATGTCCCCGCTGGCCAAAAAGCATCGGAGTAAGAAGGGATTGGTAGAACGATTCGAGGCTATTTGTAATGGTAAAGAGATATGCAATGCTTTTTCCGAGTTAAACGATCCTATTGACCAGCGGCAGCGGTTTGAGGAACAGTTGGAGTTGGGCAAACGTGGTGATGATGAGGCCATGGTGCTGGATGAGGACTTTTTAAGGGCGCTGGAATATGGTATGCCTCCTACTGCCGGCTTGGGTGTGGGAGTTGACCGGTTATGCATGATTATGACCAATTCCAATTCTATCCAGGACGTTATATTCTTTCCTCAAATGAAGCCTGAAAAAATCGAATCTATAGCATCCAATGAAGATTACGCGGCCATTGGGGTACCTACGGATTTGATCCAGGTGTTACAAAGGCTGGGTTTACTAAGTATTGAGAAAATCAAAGCCGTTGCTGCCAACAAGCTGTTTAATGATGTGTGCGGAATGAGGAAGAAAATGAAACTCAAGGAGGTAAAGAACCCAAGCCTCCAGGATGTGACTCAATGGGTCAGTTAAAACTTGCGCCGCTGTCAACAAAACTCCTTCGCTTTGACAGCTTCAGGTCATTAAGGATACTGGCGTTTACATGAATATCCACATTGTAGGACTGGAATCGTCCAAACGGGACCCAGTTAAAATTAAAATTCCAACAATGTAAATCTCGGGTTACACCTAATCTTGTCTGAGTGAACGCCTTATTTTGGAAGTCAAACCCTGAATTAAAAGTAACTTTCCATTTAGTTGAAAGGCTGAGATCTCCGCTAAAAGTGAGGCTTTGAGTAATGGAAGCATCCTCAAACCCAATTCTTGAATACCTAAGGGCGTATTGCAGTCGTAATGTCCAGGGAATACTAAAATCGATATATTGGTTTGGATTATCAAGAACATGTTGAATCTGAGCTTCCTGGTTCAGCTGTCTAAGGGAATTTGGATTTGAGTCGAGATTGTTACTACCGGGTGTTACCGGGTTGGATTCTGATTTTTCACCCCTGAGGGTTTTTGGGTCCAACCGGGTATTAAAGGCAAAATTTGCTGACCTGAGTGACCCCAATCCCTGCCCATTATTCCAGGCAAATTTATTTACCCGCCGTTGTTTGACCGTGCCGTTTTCATCTATGGGGTCTATGAGTTCATAAATGTATGGGTCGATGGTGAATCCCGCACTAAAATCTATCAGATTGTCCAATATGCTGGTAGTAGCTACTATCCGTATATTTGCTAAGTTGAAAGAGTCTGCAATCAGGTTATAGCTGGTGGACAGCCCTAAATTTCTTAAGACATGGACCTTTTTAGTAGTACTTGAGGTGTCACTTTTTTTGACTTTCATCTCCACTGTATTTTGTAGGCTAAAGCCGATGGACCCACTGTTGCCTTGCGTTGGGCTGCCAAACACAAACCCGTTGTACCTGGAGAGGAGTTGCCTGTTTCCCAATGAATCGACCTGTACATCCTGGAAATAATCAAACTTTTCATCTGTAAAATCAGGTGTATAGGCGAAACTTAAGCTAGGAATTATTGTGTGCCTGATAGCCTGCACTTTTTTGCCGGGTTTCATTTGAAAGGTTCCATAGATCCGGGTACTAAGGGATACGCCGGAAGTATAGGTAGTCGCCCTGGTAAACCCGTCCAGGGTATCAATGCGCACCCCATTCTCATCAGGTACATAAGTATAATTGAGTTTCTTTAGGTACCATAATTCGGTAATATTGACCGTTGGACCGATGGTAAAATGTTTGAAAAGCTTGGCAGATGTGGTTAAGGGTATTTGATGTCGTGCTCCATTTTCGGCGTTTTCAAGCAGTGCAGGTAAGTTGTCGAAAGTGAATGCCAAAGTATCGTCCACCTGCTCGCCTCCATTGACAATGTTGAAACTGGCTCCCCTACGGGTGGGGCTGTTGGTGATCCTGTTTCGCACATTGGAGCTCCATGAAAAGCTAAAGTTCTTCAATAGACCTACCTTGGATCTCTTGAATGGGGTTTGCCGGTTCATATTAATACTCATCTCAGGAAGTGTGATATCGACAATATTAGTAGTCAGGTTTTGATTGTGACGGGCGCTTAAGGTCAAGTTAAAAGGAGTACCGACAAACACCTTAGAATAACTGATGCTGGAGTTCAAGTTTGCATTTATATTTTGCTGCACCGATAAGGCATTGTTTTGATTATAGGTACTGGTAGCGGCATTTACCGTGGCTGAAAAACGGCTGTTGCCTTTAGACACCGGTGAATGACTCCAGGTAAGACTGAAGTCCGTGATTTCAGAATCTTCTCCTTCAAAGCCGTCTATTCTTTTGGTTAAGTTAAAATTAAACCTGCCATTATACGCGTAACGTTTTCTGTAGTTAGCCGCCACTCTGGAACCCCATCCTCCTTTGCTATAAATCTCCCCGGTAAGCCTTAGGTCCCAGTAATCATTTAGACTAAAATAGTAGCCGCCGTCACGAAGAAAAAAACCTCGTTGGCGTTCCTCTCCGTAGGTGGGAACAATTATTCCCGAAGTCCTGGTTTCGGGGTCTGGGAACATGCCAAAAGGAAGGCCCAAAGGAGTAGGTACATCATTGATATACAAATTGAAAGGTCCGGATATTATATTTTTACCAGATCGCTTTAATCTCCTGGACCGAATCTCAAAGTGAGGGTGTGCCAGATCACAAGTGGTGTACTTTGCATGATTAACAAATAGTTCGTCGTTTTCATTTTTGTAAACTTCCTCTCCATGCAAATACCCCTGGCTTTGTTCGGTAACCAGGCCTGTAGTAAGGGCCCTTCGGTTAGCAAAGTGATACTGCATGCCGTCGGTGGTATACATCACCCCACTTTCTGTAAATACCGGTTTCCCAATAGCTTTACCGGTAGAATCAGTAGTGCCCTGAGCGGATAACAGGTTATTTTTTTGATCAAAAATGATCACTGCAGCTTCGACGATAATGTCGCCATAATCTATTTTGGCTTCGCCATACAGGTAGACAATTTCATTTTCCCGGTCCATAACAATGGAGTCTTTGGCATAGTACTCTACTATGGTATCTATGTCTCCTCTTTTTTTTACGGTCACAGTATCGCTTACCACAGAAGAATCTGCGTCTAATATTGTATTATTTGTAGTTATTCTTTCGTTAGGCTGGGGAGGAAGACTGTCAACTGAGGAAGGTTTGCTGGCAGGAGTTGTCTGTTGACCAAACGCTGAAAAGCAGAAAACAGAAAAAGTAAAAAACAGCACAACTTGCCAACTGATGCCAAGAGCTGCTTTAGTTTTAGTCACAGTACATTTTCGTTTTACGAAAAAAAACACAAATTTGTGTAAATTTAGGCTATTCGGGAATAACATGCGAAAGATGGTACGTAATATTATATCAATAGGATTATTTTCGTTTTTTCTCTTATTAATCATTTCAAGCGCCGCTGGCCCTAACTTATTACGAAAGAACCAGGTTAAAAAAATCGTAATAGATGCCGGCCATGGCGGACATGATCCCGGCACCCGGGGTAAATTCTCCAAGGAGAAAGAAATTGCCTTGAAAATTGCTTTGGAGCTGGGATCAATCATTAAAAAACACCTGAAGGATGTGGAGATAATTTACACCCGTGATTCCGATAAATTCATAGACCTTGACGTTCGCGCTGAAATCGCCAATAAAAGTAATGCTGATCTCTTTATATCCATTCATTGCAATGCATTTCCCAGAAAGGATGTCTATGGGACCGAGACCTACGTCCTGGGTACCCACAAGACGAAGGATAATCTGGAAGTGGCCAAAAGAGAAAACTCTGTGATCTTGTTAGAACAGGATTACGAGGACAAATATGAAGGATTTGATCCCAAAAGCCCGGAGTCACATATACTTTTCGAATTATTCCAAAATGCTCACCTGGAAAATAGTCTGGACCTGGCGGCTAACATCGAAACCCAGTTTAAAACACGTGCCGGACGCCGGAGCAGGGGAGTTAAACAGGCCGGGTTTTGGGTATTGTGGCGAACTTCAATGCCCGCGGTGCTGGTGGAAACCGGTTATTTGTCCAACCCATCTGAAGAAAAGGACCTCAACGACCAAGTCCAGCAAAGCTATATTGCCTCCGCTATATTCCGTGCCATCAGGGATTATAAACAAGACATGGAATCTTCAAATTAAAGTTCCTATATTTGGTCACGGTATTTTTTAGGCTTATTTATCCATGAAAACAGGGTCTGAGTGAAAGTTTCAAAAGAATTCAAAGTTGGGTTACTGGCAGTTGTTTCAATCACAATTTTATATATGGGCTTCAATTTTTTAAGAGGAAGCGATTTCTTTTCCCCTAACAACACCTACTACGCGGTATATGATAATATTGATGGCTTAAATGTCTCTAACCCGATATTGATTAATGGTTTTTCCGTTGGCAGGGTGAGTGAGATTGAAATACTTCAAGATCAGGGAAATAGATTACTGGTGTCCCTGGATATTACCAATGATCAAGCGCTGGGTAGCGGTACATTGGCTGTTATCAAAAGTGATTTTTTAGGTACAAAAGCTGTGCACCTGGATTCAGTTGACTCAGGTCAACCATTACAGGAAGGAGACACCCTAAAAGCCCAGTTACATAAAGGAATTACTGATCAACTCACCAGTACGGCCATGCCGCTGATAGACAAATTGGAAATTACTTTGTTAAACCTCAATACAATATTGGCAAACCTGGCGAACAACGAAGACAATATAAACCAGGTGATTGTGAATTTCAAAAACACTTCGTCAAATCTAGCCAAAGGAACTTCCAGATTAGGGGCAATGTCGGCAAAACTGGATGAGCTGCTTACAGACCTGAATGATCCTGAAAGTGGTGTCGCCGCTCTGGTTAGTAAGATGAACCAGGTAGCAGATTCGGTAAACAATTTGGAGTTCGATGCGTTAATGACCTCCACTAAAAGAACGGTGGACCAGTTTGGTGAGACCATTCGATTGATAAATGAAGGTGAAGGAAGTCTGAACCTGTTATTGAAGGATGATGAGTTGTATTACAACATGACTAAGACCATGGAGGACCTTGACCAGCTGTTTATCGACATGAGGGAGCACCCAAAACGTTATGTCCACTTTTCAGTATTTGGGAAAAAGGACAAGGGAGGTGGTGTTGAAATCCCAGTAGAAACCCCAGAAGTGGAATAAGCACTAATATCCGACTTTTATAGATGAACCTGGAGTTTAATAAAAATGAAGACCATAACAGACAGCTGGTTAATCATCTGCAAAAGAAGTTAAGGCGCATCAAACAAGGGGGAGGGGCCGACAGAATTGAAAGACACCACAAGAAAGGAAAACTAACCGCACGTGAACGTATCACCTATCTGGCGGACAAAAAGAAACCATTTCTTGAAATTGGGGCTTTTGCAGGCGATGGTTTATATGAAGAATATGGTGGCTGTCCCTCTGGTGGAGTGGTTACCGGCATCAGTTATGTTCAAGACAGAATGTGCGTAATTGTGGCTAATGATGCTACCGTGAAAGCCGGGGCATGGTTTCCAATTACTGCAAAAAAGAACCTGAGGGCCCAGGAAATAGCTATGGTGAACAGGCTGCCAATTATCTATTTGGTGGATAGTGCAGGCGTATTCCTTCCACTCCAGGATGAAATATTCCCGGACAAAGAACACTTTGGTAGACAATTCAGAAACAATGCCAGGATGTCATCCATGGGGATCGTTCAAATAGCTGCGATTATGGGTAGTTGTGTAGCGGGAGGGGCTTATTTGCCGATCATGTCTGATGAAGCCCTGATAGTGGATAAGACCGGATCAATATTCTTAGCAGGCTCATATTTAGTAAAAGCCGCCATTGGAGAAGTAATAGACAATGAATCTCTTGGGGGTGCCGGCATACATTGCGAAATCTCCGGTGTTACCGACAATAAATACGATTCAGATGAGCAGTGCCTGGACGCCATAAAAGACATATTTTCTAAACTTGGGAGCTCATCAACTGCTGGCTTCAGCCGGGTGAAATCCTATCCACCTAAGATGGATCCGAAGGACATATATGGTGTATTGCCGGCGGAACGGGTTAAGCCCTACAACACTATGGACATCGTTAACCGTTTGGTAGATGAATCCAAGTTTTCACCATACAAAGCAGACTACGGTAAATCCCTTATTTGTGGCACTGCCCGTATTGAAGGGTGGTCAGTGGGAATTGTTGCCAATCAACGATTAGCAATTAAAACCAAGAAGGGGGAAATACGCATGGGGGGAGTGATTTATTCCGATAGTGCAGATAAAGCTGCACGCTTTATCATGAATTGCAATCAGCGAAAGATCCCTCTGGTTTTTCTTCAGGATGTCAGTGGATTTATGGTGGGAAGCAGGGCGGAACAAGGTGGGATTATTAAGGATGGGGCAAAAATGGTCAACGCCATGGCAAACTCGGTGGTGCCCAAGTTCACCATTATCATTGGTAACTCGTATGGCGCTGGAAATTATGCCATGTGTGGAAAAGCTTATGATCCCAGGCTGATATTTTCGTGGCCAACCGCAGAGATGGCAGTAATGAGCGGGGCTTCAGCTGCTAAAACACTGCTGCAAATCAAGGTGAATGCTGCCAGGGCACAAGGTGAACCTATGACTAAAGAACAGGAACAGGAGCATTTGGACCACATGATAGAAAAATATAACCAGCAATTGAGTCCTTATTATGCAGCGGCGCGAATGTGGGTAGATGGTGTGATAGACCCAATGGAAAGCAGGCAGGTTATAGCCATGGGAATTGAAGCGGCAAACCATGCGCCCATAAAAGAAAAATTTAACGTAGGCGTTATTCAAACCTGAGGGAGTTGATACGGGAATTATGGAAGATAAAGAGTTAAAGGCATTAGTATCGCTTTTGGATGAAGAAGACCCTGAAGTACTTACCCATGTGGAGCAAAAAATTATCTCTTTAGGGGATACAATAATTCCATATTTGGAGCAGCAATGGGAGCAACAATTCAACCCGGTGGTACAACGAAGGTTGGAAGAATTGATACATACCGTACAGTTCGATATCCTGAGGAAACGGTTGAGTGCCTGGAAGCAAGGGGACATGGATCTGTTAGAAGGAATGTGGCTGGTCTCCACCTACCATTATCCTGATCTTGAACTGGAACAGTTGAAAAAGGACCTTGAGCAGGTTTACTATGATGTCTGGCTGGAATTTAAGCCGGAAGCCCACCCTTTTGACAAGATAAGATTACTGAACAGTGTTTTTTTTAGTAAACTGAAATTTAGGGCCAACACCAAGAATTTTCACAGTCCAGGGAATAGTATGATCAACGTAGTGCTGGAAACCAAAAAAGGTAATCCAACTTCACTTTGCATCATTTACATGCTGGTAGCCCAAAAGTTAAAACTACCGGTAAGTGGAGTAAACCTGCCTAATTTGTATATACTGGTATATAAGGCCGAGGAGACCCAGTTTTACATAAATGTGTTCAACAGGGGCTTGATATTCAGTAAGTCAGACATTGACAACTATCTAGGACACTTAAATTTAACTCCTAAGGACATCTTCTACGAGCCCTGTGAGAATCTTGAAACCATTAAACGGGTGATAAGAAGTCTGATCATTTCCTTCGAAAAACTGGGAGACCCTCAAAAGGTAGAGGAAATAAAGATCTTGTTGAATACCATCTCAGACGAGTGGGAGAGAAAGTGATCGGTCACTTTTTGATAATACAGCCGGTTACCTTCACATAAGCTCTTTCAGGTGGTTGTCCCCGAAGGGCACTTTCGATGGCGGACTTCAGATAGGTGTACTCAACATCACCCGATGTCTGGGGGTTATCATCAAGCGCTCCGTGATAAATAAGCTCGAATCCGGTTTCTACAGGTTTTAATAAAAACACTTCCGGAGTACGGGTGGCCCCCAGTATCCCAGTGAGCAACTGATCCGGATCTTTAAGGTAAGGAAAATTATAGCCTTGACTATTGGCTTTTTTCTTCATCTCCTCGAGATTGTCATCAGGACCATTGTTGGGATTAACCAGAATAAAATCTACATCTCTGTTGCTGTAAACCCTGTATAGGTCACTAATCCTGTCATCATATTTACGGGAATAAGGGCAAAAGTTACTAGTGAAAATAATTGTCAGTAAAGGGCCGCTTGATTTATAATCAAGGATTACCGTGTCATCGTTGACTGCATTGACAAATTTAATGGCATCCAGCCCCTGGTATGATTGGGCATTGAGGTGCTGGCAAGTAAAACCTGCCAGAATAAATAAAAGGATAAGTCGCACGCCAGAAATCAGGATTTATAAAACTCAACCTTTGCCCCTTCCAAATCTGCATTTCCAACCCTTTCTACTAATTTCATTCGGGACTTTTCATCCATTTTACTGAATGATTTGGCCAGGTCTATTTTTTCCTGCAGCATTTCAACATCATTAGCGCCGGTAATCAGGGTGGTAACCGGAAGGGACCAGACAAAGTGTATGGCCTCACGCACGCTGACAATGTTAGGGATTATTTTGGGATTGTCTCCCCCTTCATAGTGGCTGGTGCCACCGAAGAAACCACCATTTGATAAGGTTTTCATGGCTAAAATACCTAATCCCTGTTCAACAAGAGTTGGCAACACATTATTTATAAAACTCTTATAATTAGGATCGAAACAATTAATTGGCATTTGGCAGGTCTCTAAAATATTGGTTTGTTCGAGCATGCGTTTGTGGCCTTTGAAGTCAGTATGTCCGGTAAATCCAATATGCCTGGCTTTTCCTGACTCCTTGGCTTTCCTAAATACTTCCAACACCTCCTGTTCGATTCTTGTATCCACGTCTTGGGGGCTTCTAATACTGTGTATTTGCCATAAATCAACATAATCGAGCTTCATCCTTGTCAGGGAACGCTCTAATTCTTCCAGAGCTTTCTTTCCACTCTCCGCAGTTGTTTTAGTCATGATATAGGAAACGTCACGATATTTAGACACCAGGTATTTGCCATACCTAATTTCAGATTTACCATTGCCGTACGAATATGCGGTATCGAAAAACCTGATACCGCCCTCAATAGCGCGTTCTATCAGTGCTTCTGCAGTTTTTTCGTCACACCGTGCAACATGGGCGCCTCCAAGACCCAACATAGTTACTTTTTCGCCGGTCTTTCCAAGCAGCCTCAATGGCAATAGTTCCCCAAACTTGTCACGTGGTGAAAAATAATCACCACTTATTCCCTTAAGGGGAACAATTAACCCGGTAGTCAATGCCGCCAAAGTTTTTAAAATGGAACGTCTGTTTTTCATGGCTATTAATGTTTATTTTAGTGTTAATAAATGTATCAGTTATTAAACTTTGCGGGTTTTTCTTTTACTAAGAAAATGGCCGGCCAGACTGAACAATCCTGCCCCTAGCCCAATTATTAGCACCAAAGTGACAAGGTAGTGACCGAATAATTCAAAAGCAGTTCCGTGATGCTCATGCCCCGGATGTGCCCAGAGCAAAGAGGGTGCAAAGGCAATGATTGTCGATAACAGGTAGTTCTTAATCTTTTTCATTTTCAATTATTTTTTTAATTTTTAATTCAATATCCAATGGGCTTTCACCCGTTTGTTTTGCTACTTTAAATATATCACTACTTTCCGGCTTGTATTTGGTTTTCCCGGAAGGTTTTTTTGATTTTTTTACCTGGATTTTTTCGCCCTCAAATTCTACTTTGCTGAAGGACCTATCCAACTTCATTTTGTTTACGGAATAGTATCTTAATCCAATGGTAGTAGTATTTTCCAAAATAAAGTTGGAAACACCCTCAAACTTATTTTCAGGGCAAAACACATTCAACACAATTCCCGGCCGGCCCTTTTTCATTACCACCTGCTCATAGTAAAAATCTGACGCCCCTTGTGCCATCAAAGAAGTTTGAAATTCCTGCCCCAGGTATTCCCCGGTCATGTCGTCAATGCTGGTCTGGATCACTACCATTTTGCTTTCACTGGCGCTCTCCCTACATAATGAAGCCCTCAGTGTATTGGGAATTTCAAAATTTTTCTCCCCCGGTCCATACCCTATTTTCAGTTCTGTCAATGTAGGAATAGTGAAGGATGGGCTCAGGTATTTGAGAATAGCCGCTCCCGTAGGTGTGGTCATTTCCGATGCGATTGCTCCTGGATATGCAGGCAGTCCTATTAGTAATTCCTGTGTTGCCGGGCATGGCACAGGCAACTTGCCATGGGCGGTATTCGCAAACCCATGACCGGTGTTGATGGGAGTGCAGTAGGTTTTTGTTATGTTTAGCCGATCGATTAGATAAGCTGCTCCCACAATATCCATTATCGAATCCAGGGCGCCTACTTCATGAAAATGAACTTTTTCAATATCCATCCCGTGTACATGGGCCTCCGCCTGGCCCAAAGTCAAAAATATAGATTTTGCTATTGACTTAACATTGCCGGGCAGGGTAGAGTCATCGATTATTTTATTTATGGATGAAAGATGTCTGTGCGGATGATCGGTTTTATGGTTCTCTACAATTTTCACGTGTTTACATGCTATACTATTCTTGTTGACACTCAGAATTTGAACGACCACCTCACTTTCCAATCCCAATTTTTTTGGCAAATCAGTGATGTCATCATAAGCATCGGCTAAAGCCGTTAATGCCCCCAAAAACATATCTCCACTTATTCCCGCAAAAGTTTCCAGTTTAAGGATGGCCATCTATCTGTTGTTTGCTGCGTTTAAAATTCGAAAAGCAGCCATGGCCGCTCCGTACCCGTTGTCAATATTTACCACACTGATCCCATTGGCACAGCTGCTGAGCATGGAATGAAGCGCTACCGTGCCATCTCGAGCTACACCAGTACCCACACTGGTAGGCACTGCGATGATCGGTTGAGGAACAAGACCTCCAATGGCAGTGGGCAAGGCCCCTTCGAACCCGGCAATAACAATGAGGATATCAAAGGATTTAATATCTTCCAATCTTTCCATTAACCTGTGTATTCCAGCAACCCCTACATCCTGGATTTTATCTGCCTCAATGCCTAAATATTGCAGGCAATAATATGCCTCATTGACCACATATTCATCTGAAGTACCCGCCGAAATTAAACCCACTTTGCCAACCAACTTGGACTTGTAGTGTTCCCCCACTATGCAAACAGACGATACAGGATCATAGAAAATGCCGGGAAAATCAGCGATTAAGCAAGCATGTTTTTCAGCCTGAAGCCTGGTGATCAAAACAGATTCCTTTTTCTCTAAATGAGCCCCAATTATGGAATTTAAGGTATGGACATCCTTGTTTTGGCCAAAGATAATTTCCGGAAATCCAAGCCGCTCCCTGCGTTGCATATCGAGGTTATAGTTATGCGGGCCCATCAGATCACATTTCGGTTTAATTTGCCAGAAATCAGGCCTTCTTCATCCACCTCGCAGGTGGAGAAACCGATTTCACTAAAAACTTTGTTTAGGCTGGGCATATCCCTTTTCAATTTTGAAACCTGATTGAAAGGCACTTCTATCCTGGCCATATCGCCATAATACCTGACCCTGGAGTCAGAATATCCCAAGCTGATCAAATAATCCTCTGCTTGCTCCACCTGTCCCAATTTGGTTGATGAAATTCTTTCACCATAAGGAAACCGACTACTCAAACAAGGGCTTGCCGGCTTATCCCAAACAAAAAGATCAAATGATTTGGCCAGTTTTCGCACTTCATCTTTTTCAATTTCACATTCTATCAGCGGGCTTCTGGCACGGTAATCCCCGGCAGCTTTCATACCTGGCCTGTAATCTCCGGTATCACTTAAATTGTTGCCATTGACAATGGTATACCCGGAGTAACTGCCCTCTGCTGTCATGGCTTGTAAGGATTTGTAAAGGGAAGACTTGCAATAAAAGCAACGGTTTACAGGATTACTTAAATATTTTTCATCGTTGATTTCCTGTCCGACAATTTCCTCTAAATGAATATCATATTTATGACAAAATTTGCGAGCTGTTAGTAGGTCTTTATTTTTCAAACTAGCAGAAACCGAAATTACAGCAGGCGCAAAAGCCTTTCCAAGAAATTTTCGGGAGAGAAATGCCACCAGGCAGGAATCCACGCCTCCCGAAAGCGCCACCAAAACTTCGGGTGTTTTTTTAAACCAGTATTCAAGGGCAGCGATTGATGACATGAGAATGTTAATTTAGTAGTTTAAATTTAATCATATACTCCGCATGTACAAGATGATTCATCTTGTTATTCGGGGAGCATGAGCCCAATGATGCATCAGTGACGTTAAGTTATACTTGCAAACCTTTAACTAAAAATTATATGCGATAAAATGCCCATCGAATTGATCAATAAGAATAGAATAGGATTCTCGAAATCCCTTATAGTCAATGTTTCCCACTAATTGTCCTGGATGATCAATGTTTCCCAAAACTTCTATGTGTTCCCTGAAGATCAGTTTCTTCCTTCCATAAATTTTGTATAAGACTTCCTTGCTGGTCCAGAATTTACACAGTGTGTGCAGATCAGTACCTGCAGCAGCAGCTTCTTGTTGGTTGAGAAACCGGTCTCTGATTCTAAGTAACTTCCTTCGGGGCCGTTCTATATCAATGCCTATTGAATGCGTTTGGTGAATAGCTCCTACTGCCAATGGAAAACAATGGGCAATAGAAATATGAAAGGGGAGTTTATGTAAATGTGGTTTTCCAAAAGCATCCTTATAAATCCCAAGAAATGAATCCCCCTGGCTTTTCACCAGGTGTTTGATAATCAACCTTGAGGCCAGCCACTCTAATTTTTTCTGATGATGATGAATATGCTGGTACTCAAATTGAGCTTCAGCGGTAGGATTTAGTTGCTGCCAAAGATCTTCAATGGTTTCTTCAATTTGCCATAAAGCCCAACTGGATTGTTTCCCAATGGGCTCAACTTTGCATAGGGGCATAATCAACAATCAAGTTTCCATTCAAATTAGGGTAATTATGATAAATTAGAGAAATTTCAGCAATGTATAACTGAAATGTCCGGAATTCAGGTAAATAAGGCACACACTTTTTTAGGTCACAAAGATGCGGTCTATACCCTGGAGCCTGTAACTGGTCAGTCTGCGTTCTTTTCAGGGGCTGCAGATGGCATGGTGGTACGATGGGATCTTGATGAGCCAGACCAAGGCCAATTAGTGGTCAACCTACCTAACTCTATTTATGCACTTCAATACCTTAAGGAAAAGCACCAGCTGGTTGTTGGACACAATTTTCAGGGAATTCATGTGATCGATCTTCTAAAGAATGAAGAAGTAGGCTCCCTATCTCTTCCGAAATCTGCAATTTTTGATTTGAAACATGTGGACTCTCGCCTTTTGGTTTCGACAGCAGACGGCAGTGTATTTGTGATCGATCTTGAAGAACTACGAATCCTGGAACAGTTGAACCACTCTGGTAAAAGTGCACGGTGTATAAGCATCAATATTGAGTCAGAGGAATTCGCTGTGGGCTACAGTGATCATATGGTAAGAATTTTCGATATAAATACTTACAGGCTAAAATATGAGCTGGCAGGTCATACTAATTCTGTCTTTACTGTTGCCTACCATCCCAAGCAACCCATGTTGCTCAGTGGCGGGCGTGACGCGCATTTGAAGATGTGGAGCATTAAGGATAACTATTCTTTACAGGAATCAGTGGTGGCCCACATGTATGCCATAAATCACCTGGAATTTAGCCCAAATGGCAAGCTTTTCGTAACTTGCAGTATGGACAAGTCCATTAAAGTATGGAATGCCCAGGAGTTTAAATTATTGAAAGTAATTGATAAGGATCGATATGCGGGTCATGGAACTTCCGTTAATAAATTATATTGGTCTCCTTATAACCAGCAATTGGCAAGTTGTAGTGACGATCGAACCATCTCCATCTGGGACCTAAAAACATAGTTTTATGAAAGTTACTCCTTTAGAAATTCGCAAAAAATCATTTGAAAGGGTATTCAGGGGATTTGACAAGGATGATGTCAATGCGTTTTTGGTATCATTATCGCAAGAGTGGGAAAAAGTAATGGACCAGAATAAGGAGCTGACCATAAAACTGGAATCGGCTGAGAAAGAAATTGCCAAGCTCAGGGAAATTGAAAATTCCCTTTTTATAACCCTGAAAACTGCAGAAGATACCGGGGCTAATATGATAGAACAGGCCAACAAGACTGCTGAACTTCATATGAAAGAAACTCAAATGAAGGTTGATGCCCTAATGAATGAATCAGAGTCGAAAGCCAATTCTATGCTGGAAGAAGCAGAAAGTAATGCCAGAGAGATACTTGATGAACTTCAGGACGAAGTAAAAAAGATCGAGGAAAATTATCGCCAGTTACAGCAACAGCGTGACAATCTTCTTCGTGAAGTTAAGAATACTGCAGAAGGTTTCCTTGAGCAGGTATCAAAAGCCAGGGGTAACCACGAAAAATTCTCGATCGACGAAATTGTAAAGAAGGCCAAGAAGGTCACTAAAATATCCTATAGTTTTGAGGCCACACCGGATAATGCCCCTTTAAAATCGTCGACAAGCCCTATCAGTAAAGCCACAGAAGAGCAACTCGAAAATAACCATGCCCTCCCTAAAGCGGAGACCTCAAAAGAAGACGGGTCATTTTTTGATACCCTGGATTAAAGTAAGGAATCATGGGATTGGTTTCACTTGAGGGACTGGAATTCTTCGCCTATCATGGCTATTATGACGAAGAGCAAAAGGTTGGCAATAAATATTCGGTTGACGTTACCGTAAGAGCTGATTTAAAAGCTGCAGCTGTGGAAGATGAATTGTCCCAAACAGTTAATTATGAGGCCTTGTACAAGATTGTTAGGGAGAATATGCAGGTGCGTGCAAGACTACTTGAACATATTGGCTACGAAATAATTCAATCAATTTTTCAGGAATTTCTTCAGGTCCAGTGGGTGGAAGTCAGTATTTCGAAATTCAACCCACCTATCGGAGGTGTTTGTAAGGAAGCCAGGGTTACCTTGACCGAGGAAAGACCTATTCCGCAGCGGACTCCGGATGATCGGGATGCGAAAACATGAAGCCCCTGGTATCTGGTCCCTCATAAAAGTCCAAGGTTAGGCCCATCACGTGCATGGTATGCTTTTTTGAAATATGAACCTGAAGTCCGTTCAGGTCATAGGTGCCATCATCCGTGGCCGCCCTATCAAATCCCAGCAGATAGGTAACGCCAGCACAGCCTCCACCTTTTATTCCGATGCGTAATCCGTACTGATCGCCTATTTTCTTAGTGTTTTTTATTTTACAAATTTCCTGAAAGGCCTTATCGGTAATAGTTACTGGAATATCCATGACGGCAGTTACTGAGAATTTTCTAAATATTGACAATAATAGTTATCTTCAGATCTCAAATCTAAGATCTTTGATCTCAAATCTCAATTTATGGACCTACTACTTGAATTTGCCAAACTACTAATTCCAGCTGCTGCCGTACTATACGGAATGTACCTGGTAGTCAAGTCATTTGTTCAAAAAGAATTGGACAAAGCAGAAATTGATATTAGATCAAAAAATACCGCAGTAATCCTTCCATTGCGTTTACAGGCCTATGAAAGGATAAGTTTACTTCTGGAAAGAATAGCCCCAAATAATCTGGTAGTCAGGGTAAGGGACAATTCGTTTTCAGCCGGCGAGTTTCATCAGGCGCTGGTTAACGACATCAGGGAGGAATACAACCATAATTTAAGTCAACAGATTTACATAAGTGATAAAGCCTGGAACCTGGTAAAAAGTGCAAAGGAAGAAATTATCGCGGTGGTAAATCAATCGGCAGAGGGTATACCTGCAGATGGCAAAAGCCTGGATCTGGCCAAACGTATTTTTGAGAAAATGCTTGAAAGGAAAGCAGACCCAACTGTTATTGCGTTGTCTCAAATAAAAGCGGAAGTCAGGACGTTATATTGACAATTGGATTGATGCTGTCAAATACCGCAAAATGAGCAAAAAAAAGGAAACAGAAACTGCTAGCTTTAGTAAAGCCAAAAAAAAGGCAGGAAGCGTACTTAGAGACCCCCAACGAGTGTCCAAATTACTAGAGGCATCCAGAAAGAAAATAGATAATTTGGAGATGGGAGAGGTAGAGCTTAAGGGAATAATAGGCACCATTAAGACATTTATTCGAATGCTTCGGGCGTTTGGAACCGGACAATACCAGGCAACTCCCTGGGTTACCATCTTGATGATAGCAGCGGCTTTGATCTATTTTATTACACCATTGGACCTGCTGCCAGACTTTATTCCCGTCACCGGATACCTGGATGATTTCACTATAATTCTGGCGATCTTTCATCGGTTCAAGGAAGATGTGATGGCCTTTCAGACCTGGGAGAGTACAATTAATAATTAATAATTAATAATTGGCAATTGATCGCGGTAATTCAAAGAGCTTCCAGAGCGGAGGTTAGTATAGAAAATCAAACCGTAGGTACTATTGGGAAGGGTCTTTTGATACTTTTGGGTATTGAAGGTGCTGATGGAAAGGAGGATATTCAATGGCTGGTTAGGAAAATTCTTGCTTTAAGAATTTTTAACGATGCCGCCGGCGTGATGAACCTGTCACTGCTTGATGTAAAAGGTGAACTTTTGGTAGTAAGTCAATTCACTTTACATGCCAGTACTAAAAAGGGAAACCGTCCATCCTATATTAAGGCGGCCAAACCAGAAATCGCTGTTCCGCTATATAAGTTTTTTTTGAAGGAGTGCAGAGAGGCATTAGGAAGGGATATTGCTCAAGGAAAATTTGGGGCTGATATGCAGGTATCCCTGGTAAATGATGGGCCGGTAACCATTATTATTGATACCAAAGATAAAAAGTAAACCACAAGCACATGACCATTGCAGAAGCTCAGAAAAAAATTGATCGGTGGATCAACACTACAGGTGTTCGGTATTTCGATGAATTGACCAACATGTCCCTGTTGATGGAAGAGGTTGGTGAGCTTGCCCGACTTATGGCAAGAATCTATGGAGAACAATCGTTCAAAGACTCTGAAAAGGAACATGACCTGGGTGATGAAATGGCAGATGTGCTATGGGTACTTATTTGTTTGGCCAATCAGACAGGGGTGGACCTAACTGAAGCTCTTGAGCAAAATTTGCTTAAAAAGAGCAGTAGAGATGCTGACCGGCATAAAAACAACGAGAAACTCCGGTAATCTATACCTTATACAATCTACCATTCCGGTAGATTGCGTTGAGGTGGAATTTATCCTTTTGGATGCAAAACTCCAGATCCCGGTGGTTCTCAAACCCCGCCAGGCGTTGAGCATGTGAGCCCTTTTTTAAATATCCCGTCAAATCGGAGGAAGCATGCTGGTATAAGCTGGCTGCGGCCATCGTTGCATCGTCCTCATAAGTGAAATCGCTGTGTAAAAGTTCAGCCAGTGCACCGGCATACAAAGTGTCTTCAATGTTAAACCTCCCTTTCCAACCAGCACATAAAATCAGCACAGATTCATGCTGTTGGCGAAGAAATTCGGCGGTGGCTGAAAGATTTAGGAATGAACCCAGCAGAATTGTTTTGGCATCTGTAACAGACAATATTGCCTGCGAACCATTGGTGGTGGTAAACGCCAGATCTTTACCATTCAGTTGATGGTCCATAAATTCAAAAGGAGAATTGCCCAGGTCAAATCCATCAACCTTTTGACCTCCGCGCTCACCAACGATAACAAATCCTTGTTCTTTAAGCATTCTACAGTCTGCTAAAGTAGGTACCGGGGTTATTGATGCTACATCATAAGCAAAGGCGGTGATCATAGAACTGGTAGCTCGCAAAATATCTACTACTATTGCCACTTTGTCCTCCACGGTGTGTAATGGTAGCAATTGAGGGGAAACACAAGTACTAATGGTTTTCATACCAGGGGAAATTTTTTAATAAGTGCTTTTACTGATTTATTCCTGATTTCAATGAAAATTTCATTGCCAGCGGCGGAAATTTCTTTTGGTACATAGCCAAGCCCGATTCCTTGCTCCAGGCAGGGGGACTGGCTCCCTGAAGTTACCACTCCGATAGCAGTACCATATTGGTTCAGAATTCTATAATCTTTTCTGGGGATACCGCGATCAGCCATGGTAAAACCCACTAACTTTTTGGTTATCCCTTTTTGTTTTTGTTCCTGAAGTAATTGAGAACCGATAAAATCCTTGGAAAATTTGGTGATCCACCCCAAGCCCGCCTCCAAGGGCGAGGTGTCATCGTTTATGTCATTTCCATAAAGACAATAGCCTTTTTCCAGGCGCAAGGTGTCGCGGGCACCCAGTCCTATGGGCTTTAACCCATGAGGTTCACCTGATTCCATTATTTTCTCCCAGACCTCAGTGACAGAATCTGAAGGGATGTAAAGTTCGAATCCCCCCGACCCGGTGTAACCGGTGGCCGATATAATTACCTCAGGGACACCGGCAAAAGTCCCTATGGCAAAGGTGTAATATTTTAACGATGCCAGATCAATATCAGTAAGTCCTCGTAAAACTTCGGTCGAAAGGGGACCCTGAATAGCTAACAAACAAGTGTGGTCCGATATATCCTCCAAAGTTGCTCCCATGGTATTTTGTTCATTAAGCCACTTCCAATCTTTATCGATGTTGGACGCATTAACCACCATCATATAGGTGTCTTGTTTTAACCTGTAAACCAAAAGGTCATCTACTATCCCTCCCCGGTGATTGGGAAGACAGCTGTATTGTATCTGGCCCGGAGTAAGTTTGCTGGCATCGTTGCTGCTGGTTTTTTGTATCAGCTCCAGGGCGCTCGGTCCGCTTATCAGAAATTCTCCCATATGAGAGACGTCAAACATTCCTGCTTTTTTACGTACAGTAAGGTGTTCATCCACCACTGAGCCATAACGGAGCGGCATATTGTAACCAGCGAAAGGCACCATTCGCGCGCCAAGCGATTTATGGATTTCAGCCAGTGCTACCTGCTTTAAATTCATTATTGTCGATTTGGCACAAAAATAAGAATGATAAATGAAAAATAATAAATGATAGGATATTAGTTAATGAAGTTCGCGCCCAGCGCCATTCGCCAGCTCTAACACCCTCGTCCCTAACACCCTCGTCTTTCGTCCCTAACACCCTAGTCCCGGTAACAACTGAAAAGACCTGCGATGATAGGGAGTGATACCGAAATCCTTTATTGCAGAACGATGCTGTTTAGTGGGATAGCCTACATTGGTATTCCAATGGTATTCAGGATGTCTTTCGGCCAGCTTCTCCATTAACTTGTCCCGGTGGGTTTTGGCCAAAATGGAAGCAGCGGCGATTGAGTAGTACTTACTATCTCCTTTCACAATGCACCGATGAGGGATTTCCGGATAGGCGGTAAATCTATTTCCGTCAATAAGCAGGTATTCAGGTTTATTTCTTAGCTGATCAATAGCCCGGTGCATGGCCAGAAAAGAAGCATTTAGAATGTTGATTTTGTCTATTTCCTGGTGGGTTGCGATGCCGATTGACCAGGCTATGGCGTGCTCTTCTACTTCGGGCCGCAGTTCGTCACGCTGTTTTTTGGTAAGTTTTTTAGAATCGTTAAGTATATCATGCTTATAGTTTCTGGGGAGGATTACTGCAGCAGCTACTACAGGTCCGGCCAAACAACCTCTTCCTGCTTCGTCACAGCCTGCTTCTACTTTATTGTTGAAAAACCGTGGTTTCAGCATGTGTAGGTCCAAAGTCCCTGTAGGGATCGAGGCTCTAAGATAATTAGAATCAAGGGCTAATTAAAACCCCGCAATTTAAATTTGTTGGGGATTGGATATAAGTTTGCAACCATGCTCTCAGATCATTACAAGGAACATTACAAAAGAAATTTTTTTCTTGCCTACCCGGTAATGCTGAGCCAGCTGGGGTCAGGTACTGGTAGGTGTTGCTGACAGCCTGATGGTGGGCCGACTGGGTGCAGAACATTTAGCGGCTGCCTCACTGGCAAATGTTATTTTTTATGTGATCATGGTCTTTGGCCTGGGTGTTTCATACGCAATAACACCTCTGGTTGCAGCAGCTGATGGAGCACAAGATCAATCCAGGATCACGGCAATTTTCAGCAATGGATTAGTGGTGAATACTATTCTTGGGATGATACTGGCCTTTGGAGTAGTGCTGTGTACGCCGGTTTTGTATCATCTTGATCAACCGGCTGAGGTGGTAACATTAGCCATCCCTTATCTAAGGATAATAACCGTCTCCCTGATCCCGTACATGGTATTCCAATCTTTTAGACAGTTCGCGGAAGGCTTAGGCAACACCCGTCAGGCGATGTACATTACTTTGTCGGGTAATGCCGTCAATATTTTGTTGAACTACCTGTTAATTTACGGGAAATGGGGGTTCCCGGAATTGGGCCTGAACGGTGCAGGATGGGCTACACTGGTATCAAGGATCTTTATGGCCATTTTAATGGGGTTGTTTGTTTACCATGCTTCCAGGTTCAAGCCATTTAGAAGGGCTTTTTCTTTTTTTCATATCTCCGGATCAATGATCAGAAGGATTCTAAAGGTAGGTGTACCAGCTGGTCTTCAGTTCGTTTTTGAAGTCAGCGCATTTGGGTTTGCCGCAATCATGATGGGTTGGCTGGGTACTCAAACACTGGCAGCTCATCAAATAGCCATAAATTTAGCCTCCATCAGTTATATGATGGCTACAGGTATAGCTTCCGCAGCTACCATAAGAGTGGGAAATCAACTGGGAAGAAGGGACATGTTGAATCTTAGAAGCGCTGGTAACACTAGTTTTGTAATGGTGGGGGTATTCATGGGTTTTGCAGCTCTGCTATTCATTGGCCTGAGAAATTTTTTCCCTACTCTTTACATTAATGATGTTAAGGTAATAGAGATTGCCAGTCAACTGCTGGTAGTAGCAGCAATTTTTCAAATTTCTGATGGATTGCAGGTGGTGGGAATGGGTGCACTAAGAGGAATTGAAGATGTTAAGGTACCTACCGTTATTGCGGTAATCGCCTATTGGGCTGGTGGGACTGCCTGTTGGGTATCTTTTGGGGTTTCGGTATGGACTGGGAGCCACCGGTATTTGGTATGGGTTATTAATCGGATTGTCTTTGGCAGCTGTTTTACTTGTTTACCGTTTTCAGCATAAAACCAATCAGATGTTATCGGATATTGGCGCTATGCGGGCTTAATCCAATGATAGTTTTCATTCTGGAATAGTATTACATTAGCAAAATGAAGGAAGCCCTAAGGTGGATTTATTCACGCTATTGTCTGTTGGTCTTTGGGCTGATATTCCTGTTGTTCACGCCACTTTTTTGGCTGTTTATCCAAAGGAAACAGTGGCGAAAATACGCCGCGCAACTAAATCATTGGTGGGCAGTGTGGTTTTGGAGGCTGTCATTTATCCCAGTGAAACAGATCTATCAAAGCTCTTTGGATACTGGTTCTCAATACGTATTCTGTGCTAATCATACTTCCTTTTTAGACATACCCCTGATAGGGCTGTGTAAAAACCAGTTCGTGTTTGTTGGGAAAGGTTCTCTAGCCAAAGTGCCATTGTTTGGCTACATGTTCAAAAAAATACATATCACTGTGGATCGATCCAGTTTGAAAAGCCGATATAATATATTACAAAGGGCAGGGGAGGCTATTGACCAGGGAATTAGCTTGACTATGTTTCCGGAAGGAGGAACTGAAAAGGAGCCACCCAAGCTTGAGCCGTTTAAGGATGGCGCGTTTAGGGTCGCGATAGATAAACAAATCCCCATTGTTCCTGTAACTATTCCCTATAATTGGATAATTTTACCCAAGCATCACGGTTTAATGGTGTACAGACGAACATCAATAGCCATATATCACAAACCTATTGTTACTGAAGGCCTTACCCTTGAAGATCTGGGACCTTTAAAAGAACAGGTGACCGAAATAATCAGATCGGAACTATCGAAATACCACCCTAATGGAAATTAACCGGGACACTTTATTGAAAATTGCACACCTGGCTCGTTTGAATATATCTAATGAATCTGAGAAGGAAATGCTGGAGGGATTAAATGACATGATCAAATGGGTGGAAAAATTACAGGAAGTTGACACGGAAGGAGTAGCACCTTTGACTAATATGTCTCAAGAGGTCAATTCCTGGTGTGAAGATGAGGTCAAAACTGATATTAGTCGGGAACAGGCACTAAGGAATGCACCCAAGAAAGATAAAGAATTCTTTAAGGTCCCCAAGGTTTTGAAGTAATTCCAGTATGAACAAACTGTTTTTCTGGAATGCCTGGCCAAAACCTCAGAAATATCTTTTACAAACCTTTCTGCTCCTTTTTGGGGCGGCCTTAATCTACTACTTCATCGGGTATTTCTGGAGTTCCAGGTTGGTCATACAATGGCAGACCATCAGTAAAATCACCACCATGCCTTTGTTGCTGGAGTCCTGGAGATTTGCCTCTATTCCAATGGACCTGACTGTTGACCAATATTTAATTAATCAAATATTTGAGGGCAGTGATCTGCTTTTTTCATCCTGGCCGGCATTATTGTTGTTGTTTGTGTTGGCTGCTTGTTTGATTCTAGGGCTGTCTTTAGCCACCGATCTTAACAGATTCTGGTTTCTTGTCAGCCAGGTGGTTTTCATATTTATTATGGCAGGTTTTAAATTGGAGCAGCTATTGCTGTTTAATCGTACCGATAAGGCAGCTCTTATACTGGCGTTTTTGTTGTACCTGCCTGCCAGTTACTATTTCCATGCTATCAGGAAGCAAACAGCTATACCGACGCGGCTAACGGTATTTACCATACTTACTATAATTTTTGGTGTATTAATCCATACCTACAGTGGTGTGTCTCATCCATTCCTTTATTTGATTGGTTATGGAATACCCATACCAATGGCCCTTACGGTAATTTTCATTCTCTTTACAGGCCATGAGATGATCTATGGGTTCCTGGCCTTAATAACCCGGTCCAACACCCCAAAAAGTAGTAATAGTTTCTTTCATTTCTTTGCTCTGTCGCTCATTTATTTAGGTAATGTGCTGCTTTTATATTTAAAGAATACCAGCAGGATTGAATGGGATTTTTATTACCTGGATGCATTTTGGCTGCTGATTGTAGTTTCAATCATTGGCCTTTGGAGTTTGAGACAAAGAGGGGATTTGTTTCGAAATATTATGCCGGTTGAACCACATGCTATCCTGGGCTATGTGGCCTTGGCAGCTATTAGTTTTGCTACTATTGGCTACTTTTTTTCTACTGCTAATGACCCGGCTATAGAAGCTCTTGAAGATGCCATTGCATTCAGTCAACTGTGTATTGGCTTCGTTTTTCTTCTTTATGTCCTGTTTAATTTCAGAAGTGTGCTTATAGCAAACCTGAAGGTGTACAAAGTGGTTTATAAGCCCCAGAAGATGCCTTTTTTTTCCATGAGATTGGGAGGGTTCATTGGGGTACTGGGTTTATTTCTGCTTTCAAATCAGTATCCGTTGGATCAGGCAATAACCGCCTATTATAATGGGATTGGTGATCTGCACCGGGTGGATGACAAACCGCTATTGGCCAAAGAATATTACAAATTAGCCGCTGTTTACGCCAAAACCAACCACCGCTCAAATTATGCCATTGCCTCCATGGCCAAAGAAGACCGTAAACCTGAAGATGCACTGACTTATTTCAAGCAATCCATAATTAAGCAGCCTACCCCCTTTGCTTTTGTCAATACCGCGGGTTCTTATGAAGGCCAGGGAAGTTTTTTTGAAGCTCTGTTTACCTTGAAAGATGGTCTGGAGAAATTTCCGGGAGACCCTCATATTTCCAATAATTTATCGGCATTATATGCAAAGACCGGGTTACTGGATTCGGCGTTTTATTTTCTTGACAATAGCAGCAACGATATTGAAGTAGTAAAAGCTATTCAGACCAACCAACTAGCACTGTTGGCTCGCACAATGGTTGAGTTGCCGCTTGACAGTATTTTTCAAAATTCACATCATCAGTACCCAGAGATAGGAAGCAATTTAATTCTGATGGCAAATAGTCAAAACAGGGAGTTGACGGAGGAATTGATACCGCCCATGGATACTCTGCTAAATCCTATAACCTATGCCTGGTGGTACAATTATAATTTAAACAAGCGATATCTGTATGATAGTACACAATTTTCCTATATAAAGAAGGTGTTGGAAATTCCAGAAAATCAGCTATATAGTGATAATCTGGACTTTTCCAGGTCAATAAGGTTGTATTATTCCGGTGACGTACGCCAGGCCTTTTTATCGCTCAGGGACTTGCAATATCGGGATTCTGATAGATCAGGATTTTATAATGATTTGTTGGGCCAATGGAGTTTACTGCAGCTTCAACCCAGGTTGGCGCTGGATTATTTTGAGCGAAGTGTAAGCGTTGGCTACCTGCCTGCTTTGTGGCATAAGTCCCTGGCTTTGGTAGCAATGGGCCAATTTGAAAATGCGATAACCAGCTGGAATACTTATGTCTACCGGGTAGAAGATCCCCCTGACCATAAAATGTCAGAATTGCTGGCATTTTGCCAGGGAGAAGATCAGGAATGGGAGTCAATGTCAGATCAGCAAAAATACTGGCACCTTCACTTTAAATCCCCACGGCTGAGTTGGAGAGAAAAACGAGACATGCTTGAAGACATACAGGACCCCGGGATATATCAAGAAGCTGAAGAATGGATAAAAAAAGCGACGTTATCGCTAACAGAGGAAACGAAGGAAACGGGTGATTTGAAAAAAGACAAAAAATACTATGTGAACCTGGTAGGTAACCCATTTTTAGCAGAGGATATACTGGAAGCGGCCACATATTATCGCCTGGTGGCAAAAGATGAATATCAGGCTTACGAGATACTGTTAGACGCGCTGTCGATCAATGAGTATTCTGTCAAGTTGTTGAAAGCCTATGGAGAGCAATGTACCAGGCTAAGTCTTGATACATATCGTCAGACTACTTTGGAAAAACTGCAGGAACTTATTTCGGGGGTTGAATATCAAGTCTATTTGACTGAATTGCAAGAATTGGCCGACAGCTTGGATGAAGGATTTGATACATCAGAACCTTAAAACGTGTATTAAATAATAGTATGATATTCTTACTGAGAGTGCCCTGAAATCAGTATTTTTATTTTGAAGCAGAATGTCAAACAGAATTATCCATACGGAGAATATTTCACGCATCTACAAGATGGGTACTGAATTCATTCATGCCTTGCGAACAGTTAGTATTGATATAGACAAGGGGGAGTACGTGGCATTTATGGGGGCTTCTGGCTCTGGGAAATCCACTTTAATGAATATTATTGGATGCCTGGACACCGCGAGTAGTGGCAAATACCTTTTGAACGAACAGGACGTAAGCAGTCTTACAGATAACCAGTTGGCTGAAATCAGGAATAAGGAAATTGGCTTTGTGTTCCAGACCTTTAACCTGCTGCCCAGGGCTACCGCTTTGGAAAATGTGGCACTACCTTTAATCTATGCAGGTTACCGCAAAGAACCTAGGGAGGAGAAGGCGATGAAGACCTTACAAAGTGTTGGATTAGGAGATCGGGCAAAACATAAACCCAATGAGTTATCGGGCGGGCAACGGCAAAGAGTGGCCATCGCCAGGGCGTTAGTAAATGACCCCAGTATTATTTTGGCCGACGAGCCAACGGGAAACCTGGACAGTAAAACCTCCTACGAGCTAATGAAACTATTTCAGGAATTGCATGATCAGGGAAACACTATTATCATGGTTACTCATGAAGATGATATTGCTCATTTTGCCCATAGGATCATTCAATTAAAAGATGGTAATGTTGAATCCGATAATATCAATGAAGACGTTGTACAGCCACTTTCAAGAGACTAATATGAAAATATACACCAAAGGGGGAGATAAGGGACAAACATCACTACTGGGAGGTATTAGGGTATCTAAATCTCATATGCGCATACATGCATATGGAACAATTGATGAATTGAATTCCAATGTAGGCTTAGTGTCGGATCAGGAGATAAACAAAGAACGCGTGGAACTCTTAAGGGCTATACAGAGTGTATTATTCACAATTGGCTCCCATCTGGCTGCCAGTCCAGACCAGGACACTTCGAAGCTTCCCGGGATCAATCAGGAACAGGTCAATATGTTGGAACAAGCCATTGACACCATGGAGGAAAACCTGCCTGAGCTTAGGTCCTTTTTGTTGCCAGGAGGGCATCAGAGTGTATCCTTTTGCCATATAGCCAGGTGTGTATGCCGGCGGGCAGAGCGCCTGGTCATTGAACTGAATGATATTGAGCCTGTAGAACCAATAATTATTGCCTATTTAAACCGATTGTCGGACTATCTCTATGTGCTTTCACGCAAAATGGGTCAAGAGCTTCAGGTTAAGGAAATACCCTGGAAAGGAAATTCATGACAAAAGGCAGTACAGATTTGCAATATGATTGCATATTTGTACCTTTATTAGGTGATAAAAAGAAAGCTTGAAGAAAAGTTAACCCAGCTATTTAAACAATATCCAATAGTTTCAGTCACCGGACCTAGGCAATCTGGTAAAACGACCTTAGTAAAAAATACCTTTAAGGATTTACCGTATGTTTCCTTAGAAAATCCTGATGATCGCAATTTTGCCCTAGGTGATCCAAAAGGATTTCTTAATAATTACCCCAATGGTGCAATTTTTGATGAAGTGCAGCGAGTGCCGGACCTCTTCTCCTATTTACAAGGAATAGTTGACGAAAATAAGTTAGCAAAATACGTTTTGTCAGGTTCTCAGAATTTCCTTTTGTCTGAACAAATTGGTCAAAGTCTGGCAGGAAGAGTAGGTATACTCAAATTAATGCCGTTCAGCATGACAGAATTGGAAGACGCCAGTTTATTATCGGGTTCTTTTGAACAAGTTGCCTTCAAAGGATTCTATCCAAGGATATTTGATCAAAAAATTAACCCGGAGGACTTTTATCCGAGCTATGTTCAAACCTATGTAGAACGTGATGTACGTCAACTTTCGCAGGTGGGTAACTTGAATACATTTTCAACTTTTCTTAAACTATGTGCGGGCAGAACAGGGCAATTACTCAATTTATCCCAGTTATCAAATGATTGTGGAATTGCGGTCAATACCGTAAAGGCCTGGTTGAACATTCTGGAATCAAGTTATATTGTTTTCAGGTTGTATCCACATTATAAAAATTTTAATAAACGATTAATTAAGATGCCAAAACTGTATTTTCATGATACGGGTTTATTGTCATATTTGCTTGGGATAAAAGAAGCAGCTCAAATACAGGTTCACTTCGCTAAAGGAGCCATATTTGAAAATTTAATTATAGCCGAATTGCTTAAAGGATTTTTTCATTCAGGAAGAGAATCCTCTCTTTATTTCTGGAGAGACCACAAGGGTAGAGAGATTGATTTATTGATTGAACAAACAGATAAACTTGTTCCTGTAGAAATAAAGTCTGGGGTAACAAAATCACATGATTACTTTAAAAATCTAAACTATTGGAATGGCCTTTCCGGAAATGACCCAAAAAGTTCCTACGTGGTTTATGCGGGTAGTGAAGATCAGCAAACGAAATATGGATCTTTAATGAGTTGGAGATCATTCATCAATCACGAATTTTAATTTCACTGGTACCATTGTATCAAAAAATATAATGTAATACCTTCTAACATGCCACAGCAAACCCGTCAACTCGCAGCAATAATGTTCACCGACATCGTCGGGTATACTGCCTTGATGGGCAAAGACTCGGAAAGCGCATTGCGGCTAGTTGGTGTCAGCATGGGGATACAAAAGCCTCTGGTAGAGAAACATCAGGGGAAGTGGCTGAAGGAAATGGGAGACGGTGCCATGGCCCAATTCAGTTCTGCACTTGATGCGACAGTTTCATTATGGAGATGCTGAATAAGGTCGGGGTTCCGGATTGATACCCCTAATTGCATTTCCTTCTCTCTTTCACTAACTTCAATCCATTTCTGAACGCCAGATTTATTGTTAATTATCGTCTGGTTCATATCGCAGTACGCTTATCGGTATTTGTGCATCATATTGTTCTTCGCCTCCGATC